>SMVB01055598.1_pt1 | contig 59362 bp, 57 predicted proteins | sample 2456461 | NCBI WGS metagenome assembly SMVB01 (sample SAMN11095934, study PRJNA526329) | marine sediment metagenome | biome: Marine sediment; feature: Surficial sediment; material: Deep marine sediment; isolation source: Hadal surficial sediment | place: Pacific Ocean | collected 2014-05 | depth...
AAAGTGCAGGACGATTCGACGCCCAAGGCCTGGCTCGCAGCTTGCAGGGCGCGCAGGGTGCGAGGGTTATGTTCAACGAAATGAACACTTGCGGCACCCTGGGAGAGGGCTTCGAAACCGAGCGCGCCGGAACCGGCAAAGGCGTCAAGACAAACGCAGCGGTGGATATAACCGCGCAGCCAATTGAACAATGTTTCCCGGGTGCGACCTAAAGTTGGTCGTAAGCTGGCATCGCCGTCAAAGTGGAGCTTTCGCCCACGGAACTTACCACCGATAATGCGCACTTGCTGGGTGCCACGTTTTTGCCGGGCCATGAAAGAGCGTCAACGACCAAAACGCCACCCTAACATCAGACATAGTTCAGGACGATTAAGTGAGTAACGACCAAACACCAATCGATGCAAGCCAATCCAGGCAGGAATCAATTCAACCCGTGCAGGCCACCGGTCTGTTCGGCCGTCTGCGCGCCGGGCTGGCCAAAACCCGCGCTCAGTTGGCGGCCGGGGTCGGCAACCTGTTGCTCGGCGAACGGGAAATCGACGAGTCAGTACTAGAGGATCTGGAAACGGCATTGCTGCAGACCGATGTCGGTATCGATGCGACGCAAAGCATCATGGATGACCTGGCCCAGCGGGTTGCGCGCTCTGAACTTAATGACACACGGGCGTTGCACGCGACGCTGTCCGACTTGTTAGAAAGGCGTCTGCAACACCTGCAGGGGTCATTGCAATTAGGCGAGCATAAGCCCCACGTTATTTTCTTCGTCGGGGTCAACGGCGTCGGCAAGACCACCACCATCGGCAAGCTGGCAAAGCAACTGCAAAGCAGCGGGCACAGTGTCATGTTGGCTGCCGGCGACACCTTCCGCGCGGCGGCAGTGGAACAACTGCAGGTGTGGGGTGAGCGTAACAACGTGCCGGTGGTCGCTCAGCGACAAGGTTCGGATAGTGCTTCGGTGGTGTTCGACGCGATGCAATCGGCGCAGGCCAAAGAGGTTGACGTATTGCTGGTTGATACTGCCGGCCGTCTGCAAGATAAGGTGCAACTCATGGAGGAGTTGAAAAAAATACATCGCGTGGTCAAACGTCTGGACGACAGCGCGCCTCATGATGTAGTACTGGTGCTCGATGCAGCGGTAGGCCAAAATGCCCTCAGCCAGGTTAAGCTGTTCCATGAAGCCGTCGATTTGACCGGTCTGGTCATCACCAAGCTAGACGGTAGCGCCAAAGCCGGGGTGATATTTGCCGTCGAAGCGTTGCCGGATATCGACCTGCCTATTTACTTTATCGGGGTGGGAGAGCAGATCGACGATTTACGACCGTTTGCCGCCGCCGAATTTGTGCAGGCCTTGCTCGCACAGGAAATAACTTCAAGCTAAGCATAAGAGTCCGTCTAAAAATATGGGACATATAGAGCTGCAGCACATCACCAAACGCTTCGACAATGGGCACGAGGCTCTGGCAGATGTATCGGTGGAGTTTGCTGAGGGTTCCATGACGTTTCTCACCGGCCATTCAGGCGCCGGGAAAAGTACTTTCTTGAAGTTACTGTTGCGTGCGGATGTGCCGACACGTGGTCGGGTGTTGGTCAATGGCGTTGATATTGCGCAGATCCCGCTAAGTCGGCTACCGCGTTACCGGCAGAATTTTGGCGTGGTCTTCCAGGACCACCATTTACTAGCCCAGCGTACGGTATTTGACAATGTTGCGATCCCGTTGCGGGTGGTCGGTATGCGCGAACGTGAAATCGCTCGCCGGGTCAGGGCTGCGCTTACCCGGGTTGAACTACTCGGTAAAGAAAGTCTGTTTCCCGGACACCTTTCCACCGGCGAGCAACAGCGGGTAGGCATCGCTCGGGCGGTGGTGGCACGCCCCAAGATTCTACTGGCGGATGAGCCAACGGGGAACTTGGATCCAGAACTATCCATTCATGTCATGGATCTGTTTGCACGTTTTAACCAGGTCGGGACCACGGTGATTGTTGCGAGTCACGATGTGGCGCTCATCGAGAGTATGGGTTTGCGCATGCTTAACCTGCAGCAGGGTCGCGTGGTCGATGATGTCCTCGCCGGAGCTGACTCATAGCCAAAACGGCAAAAAAATCCAGCCATAGACGGGCGCAAGATCCTTGGCCAGGCTCTGCGTGGCAACCGCTCGCGTGGATGCGCGATCATCGTCGCGTTGGCTCGGAATCGATCCACTTTGTCAGTGCGCGCCTGGGTACCAGTTTCCTTGTCTGGCTGGTGGTCGGCATCGCTTTGGCGTTGCCTGCCGGGTTGTGGATTTTGCAGGTCAACATGGATGAGATGTCTGCTGGTTGGCAGGGACGGCCCGGTTTGAGCGTCTACTTTGATACCCAAGCCACTAATGTCGAGGTTGACGCGACAGCCAAATACTTAACGGAGCATGCGGCGTTCGATCAAATTGACCTGACCAGCGCGGAAGATGCTCTGGCTGAGTTTAAAGTCTATAGCGGTTTGGGCGATGCACTGAACCTGTTGGGTGAAAATCCGCTGCCTTGGTCGCTGACCGCGCGCTTCGTGCATAGTATTGAAAGTTCTATTTTGGACTCGCTGAAGCGCGAGGTGCAGAACTTGCCGGGCGTAGCTGAAGTGGTCGTGGAGAAAACCTGGCTGGAACGTTTAAACGATATTTCGAGCATCGTCAGCCGTCTCGGCATCGTGTTGGCGGTGCTTTTCGGAGTGGGGGCAATTCTAGTGACGGCGTCTTCGGTGCGCCTGGCCATCGAATCTCGCCTTGATGAGTTGCGGGTGCTGAAAATGGTGGGTGCCACACAGGGACAGGTGCGGCGTCCGTTCCTTTATTTCGGCGCTATTTATGGCTTTGGCGGGGGTGTAATTGCCGCAATGTTGATCGCGATCATGCTGATGGTGATCGAACCTCCGTTACAATCCCTGTTGGGGAGTTATCAGCAGGAACTGAATTTAGCCGGTTTCCACCCCCTATTTTTACTCACTATTCTAGCCGTTGGTAGCGCCCTGGGAGTTGTGGGCGCGTTGCTGGCGGTGCGCCAGCGGTTGCGGGATTTAGAACTTTTTTAACCAGGTATATTGCTCAAAGTAGAAACTTTTGCCATTAGCAGACTCTCATGGAGAGTGCTAGACTAAACGAATAAGTGTTACCGGAGGTATCATATGTCTACAGATTTGATGACCTTACCCAGCCTGGCGCCGGGGCGCGATATCGATGCGTATTTAAATACCATCAGTGCGTTTCCGATACTCAGTGCGGAAGATGAGAAAGTGCTTGCTGAGCGCTTCTACTACGAGCAAGACCTGGAAGCTGCCCGGGAGTTGGTACTGTGCCACTTGCGTTTTGTTGCACACCTGGCTCGTTCTTATAAGGGCTACGGACTTTCCCAGTCGGACCTGATCCAAGAAGGCAATGTCGGGTTGATGAAGGCGGTGAAGCGCTTTAACCCTGAAGTGGGTGTCCGTCTTGTATCTTTTGCCGTGCATTGGATCAAAGCTGAGATGCACGAGTTTATCTTGCGCAACTGGCGCATTGTTAAAGTCGCCACGACCAAAGCCCAGCGTAAGTTGTTCTTTAACCTGCGTAGTAACAAGAAGCGCCTTGGATGGTTAAGCAAGGATGAAACCGAGGCGATCGCAGAGGCATTAGGTGTTCCTGCCGCGGAAGTTACCCGCATGGAAGGTCGCTTGTCATCCAGCGATATGGCATTTGATGCGGATGACAACGACGATGACGCCCCCGGTGCGCCGGTACATTTTCTTGCTTCGGCGGTTGCGGATCCTGCGGACATTGTGGCAGAGCAAAACGACCAGGCCGAGAACTCGCAGCGGCTCGCCGCAGCAATCACCACACTGGATGATCGCAGTCGCGACATCGTGCAACGACGTTGGTTGGCGGACGAAAAGACCACCCTGCATACTCTGGCAGCCGAGTATGAAGTTTCTGCTGAACGTATTCGACAGCTGGAGAAAAATGCCATGAAGAAGCTGAAAAAAGCCATTGCGGCATGAGACACCGTCACCACTGAGTTGACTATCACACAGCAAAGTCTGATCGCCGGGGCGCTCCTTGGAGCCTCCGGCGTTGTTTTAGGTGCCTGGGGCGCCCACGGCTTAACCGCCTACCTGGGCCACAGCGATACCGGCGCATGGTCTACCGCGGTGCTCTATCAATTAATCCACGCCCTAGCCTTACTGTGTATCGGCGCGTTGCTGCACCTCAACCCGTCTCGCGCATTGATGGTGGCAACCTGGTTGATCATTGCCGGCGTGCTTTTATTCAGCGGCAGCCTGTACGGATTGACCCTGGGCGCACCCACCTGGTTGGGTCCGGTGACGCCGCTGGGTGGAATTTGTCTGGTATCAGCGTGGTTGGCACTGACGGTTGCTGCCTGGCAGTGGCCCAGAGCGCTGGCTAAGCAGTCAAAATGAAGGCCTCGAGGCAGCTCATCAACAACCCAGGCAGCCAGGAATTTCTACAGCACAACTACATTCGACGCCACGGTCGCATGACGCGCGCTCAGTCACGCGCTTTGCAAGAGCTGGCCGGGCAATATCGGATCACTGCGCAGCAGATTCAAACTCTCGCCGGTACTCGCCCGATCGGCCTTCCGATTGGGATAGAAATTGGTTTTGGTATGGGCCAGGCGCTATTGGCGTGGGCCACCAACGAGCCAGGTTGGCAGCTATTCGGCGTAGAGCTCTATCAGCCCGGTATCGGTGCGCTGGCGGATGGATTGCACTGTGCGGAGCTCGAAAATGTGCGGATCGTTGAACAACCGGCACAGCAGGTGCTGGCCGCACTGGATGAAGGTGTAGTATCTGAGATACGCATTTTCTTCCCTGACCCCTGGCCAAAAAAACGTCATTTTAAACGCCGTCTGATTCAACCAGAGTTCGTCACAATGGTGGCCCGGACACTGGAAAATGGCGGCAGGTTGCGTCTCGCTACGGATTGGTTGGAGTATGCACAGTGGATGCGTGAGTGTCTGGCGCATCAACCTGAGCTCGAACTGCAACTGAATAATTGCAGATCTGCTGGTACCGATATACTGGCAGGTGCTGGGCGAGCGACCACCAAGTTCGAGCGCCGTGGCGAGCGTCTCGGACATGACATACATGATCTGGTTTATATCAAGCACGGTTAGTTTGAGGTGGTTAGAAATTCACCAAGTACGGTATCCAGATAGCGCATGCCCCGGGCTGTGGCGGCGCAGTGCGCTTCCTGCACCAGCCCCTGATCCGCTAGGCGGTTCCATACATCGGATATCGCCGCCTGCTGCAGACCCGTGTGGGCTGCAAAAGTATGCCAGCTGACCCCTTCCACCAGGCGTAGGGCGTTCATCATGAATTCAACCACCAGAGCATCAGCGGCGATAGGTTCGCTGATGGTTTGCTCAGGTTGTGCAAGATAGAGACGCGGCTGACTCGCTTTGCGCGTGCGCAGAATGTTCAGGGCACCTTCGTGACGGTGGGAAATCTTGCCATGGGCACCCGCGCCGATGCCTGCATAGTCGCCAAACCCCCAGTAGTTCAAGTTGTGCTGGCAACGACTGCCGGGCTTTGCAAAAGCAGAGACTTCATAGCGTTGGTAACCGGCTTCGGCCAACAATGCCAGGCCGTGTCGTTCTATATCGGCAATGGTCTGTTCCACCGGCAGTAACACAGGACGCTTGGCAAACTCGGTCTTGGCCTCAATGGTGAGCTGGTACCAGGAGATATGTTCAGGCGTGAGGTCAATGGCAGCACGCAGGTCTGCAAGCGCTTCTGCTAACGTCTGCTGTGGCAATCCCCACATGATATCGAGATTAATATTCTCGAACCCGGCCGCGCGAGCCTGGGCATATGCCTTCAGGGTTTCTGCGGCGATGTGAATGCGTCCAAGCTTTTTAAGTTGAGTGTCGTTAAAAGACTGCGCGCCGATGGACAGCCGGTTTATCCCGGCAGCTCGATAGTCGGCAAAGTCCATGTGTTCTGTCGTGCCTGGATTGGCCTCCATTGTGACTTCGGCATTTGCTTGCAGTGGCAGCGCACGCAATACGGTTTGCATCAGGGGCGCCGCAAACAGACTCGGCGTGCCGCCACCGAAAAAGACCGTTTGAAACAGGGGTTGATGCTCGGATTGTGTGAGTTGAGTGGCTTGCGCACGCCAATCACTGATGAGCGCGGTGGCATATTGGTCGAAGTCCGTATTGCTTTTCAGCGGGTGGGCATTGAAGTCACAGTACGGACATTTGCGCACGCACCAGGGGAAATGTACATACGCGCCCGCGTTGCTTAACACGTCGCTACAACAACTCTGAAAGGTCAGCCACCAGTTTCGCGATCGCCTGACCACGATGACTGAGCGCGTTCTTCTGCTCTCGAGGCAGCTGTGCTGATGTCTGCTGCAACTGAGGCAGGAAAAAGTGCGGATCGTAGCCGAAGCCGTGATCGCCCTGTGGCGTGTCGACAATCTGCCCATGCCAGCGGGCGGTTGCGATAACTGGCGTGGGATCCTCACTATATTGCAAAAACACGATCGCGCAGTAGAAGTAAGCGCCACGCTCGGACTCGGTTGCCAATGCGGCAATGAGCTTGTGATTGTTTGCCCGATCGTCTCCATGGATCCCGGCATAACGTGCAGAATGTATGCCCGGCGCCCCGCCCAAGGCCGGCACCACCAAGCCGCTGTCATCGGCCAAGGCTGCTAGACCTGTCGCCGATGCCACTGCGCGGGCCTTTATCAGAGCATTCTCGATGAACGTAATGCCGGTCTCCGGAGCGCTGGGCACATCATGTTGCTGTTGGCTTTCCAGCGTTAGCGCCAGCGGTTGCAGCATCGCCTGGAGTTCGCGCAGCTTGCCCGGGTTGCGGCTGGCAAGCACGACACGCATTAACGATCCCAATACATTTTCTGTTGAAAACGCAGCTCGCCCACTTGGCCATCCGGTAGTTTCACATCTAGCGATAGCTGATGAAATTCTTCGTCAGCGTGGCGCAGCAGCGCCAGGTAGTAAACTGCAGAACCTTCGGTAACTTCTGCGAAGGACAACTGTTGGCGCTGACCGAGCAGATTTTTAGTGCTGCCGGTAACCTGAGCTTTGACCGGTACACCATCCGCATCAAGCACCGAGATGTTCACCAGGGCGCGGTCTCTACCACGTGGCAGATCATATTTGTCGGCAATTTCTGCGTTTAAAAACGTAGTAGGCAGAACGATGTAATGCACCTCGTATTCGCCAAAGGTCATTTTCTGTTCTGCCCAGGCTGAGGTCATGGCGGCGCACAGGCAAACAGTGATCAGGATTGAGATGACATTTTTCATATAGCTCGTCCGATTCGATAGAATGCAACCCTGCCTAACAAGTTCGGCAACAGCGAACCCAGCGGTCTTTCAACACTGCGATGGTCGACCACCCGTCGCTCTATGATGCGCAGGCCCAGATTGGCACACAGATTTTCAAAATCTTTAAAAGTGCAAAGGTGGATATTCGGCGTGTCGTACCAGGCGTGCGGCAGATGCTTGGCCACTGGCATTTTGCCGAACAACGCTAACTGTAAGCGGCAGCGCCAATGGCCGAAATTGGGAAATGTAATAATGCACTCCTCGCCGATGCGCAGCATTTCACGCAGCAGTGGTTCCGGTGTGCGGACTGACTGCAGGGTTTCTGTCATCACCACCATATCAAAGCTGTCATCTTGGAAGTTACTTAAACCAGCGTCTAAATCTTGCTCAACGACATTGACACCTTTTTCAAGACAGGTTCGGATATTGTCAGCATCGACGTCCAAGCCATAGCCGTTGACCTGCTTATGCTCCTGCAAGTGTGCTAACAGGTCACCTTCGCCGCAACCCAGGTCGAGAACCCGTGCGCCGGTATTCACCAGGCCCACGATAACCTCGAGATCAGCTCGTAGTGCCATTGCTGATCTCCTGGTGGATGCGAGTCAGGTAGGTCTTCAGCACGTCGACGTAGCGGGGCAGAGGCAGTAAAAAAGAATCGTGACCGTGTTCAGACTGGATGATAGCGCTGGCGACGTTTTTGCGTGCAGCGATCAACGCATAGGTTATTTCTTCGGAACGCGCTACGGAAAAGCGCCAGTCACTGGTGAATGACAGAATCAGAAACTTTGCCGTAACCGGCGCGAACGTTGCTACCAGATCGTCGCCGTTGTCCCGGGCCGGGTCAAAGTAGTCCAGCGCCTTGGTCATCAACATATAGGTGTTGGCGTCGAAATGTTGCGAAAATGCCTGACCCTGATGGCGCAAATAGCTCTCGACCTGGAACTCAACATCAGCCCCGCGAGTGATGTCTCCGGACTTTATTTCCCGGCCAAATTTTTCTCGCATGCCGTTATCAGACAAGTAGGTGACATGACCGATCATGCGTGCCAGCCCCAGGCCTTTGTCTGGCACCAGCTGCTCGGCGGCATAGTGACCTTGATGAAAATTTGGGTCAGAAGCGATTGCTTGACGCGCGATTTCGTTGAAAGCGATGTTCTGAGCGGATAATTTTGCCGCCGCAGCGATCACCACCGCAGCGCCTAACCGCTGTGGATAATCGATGGCCCACTGCATAGCCTGCATACCGCCCAGACTACCGCCGATAATTGCGGCAAATCTTTTGATGCCGAGATGGTCCGCCAACAGCGTCTGGCTGTTGACCCAGTCTCTGACCACCACGGTCGGGAAGTCTGGTCCGTAGGGTTGGCCGGTTGCAGGATTGGTGTCTCGCGGTCCGCTACTACCGTGACAGCCTCCCAGATTATTCAGACTGACGACATAAAACAGATTGGTGTCGATCGGTTTGCCTGGTCCGATACACGCATCCCACCAGCCGGGTTTGCTGTCCTTGGGATCGTTGAAGCCGGCAGCGTGCTGGTGACCGGAGAGAGCGTGGCAGATCAGGATGGCATTCGAGTGCGCGTCGTTGAGAGCGCCGTAGGTTTCATAAACCAGCTTGAAGCCGGCTAAGGTGGCACCGCTTTGCAGGGCAAAAGGTTCACACCAATGGAATGTCTGGCTTTTTACGAGGCCAACGGAGTTCTCTGCCTGTTGTGCAGAGGCTACCTGTGTGGGTGTGAGTTCAACAGACATCTTCTGCAGCATGACCTAAAAGTAGGCACGCGCCAGAATATCTTCCACCACGATAATAACGAGCAGCACAACCATCGGTGACAGGTCCAGCAGCCCGAAGTTGGGCATGACTTTGCGCACTCGCCCCATGAGGGGCTCGAGCATTTCGTTGAGCAGCGCCAGCGCGGGGTGGTGTGTTCCCCGTGCGACAAAGCTGGCGATCACAATGATGATGATCGTCCATTTATAAAACTGGATCAGCACCAACAGTGTTTTGATAAAGCCCGCCCATAACGCAGACAAAACCGGTGGTGCCGACCCACTGAACATGAAGGTGAAGGCGAACACAGCAATAACGCTGATAACCCACGCCACAAACAAAGATGCGAAATCGAAGTTGCGATAGCTCTGCATCGCCCTGCGCATTGGCTTGCACACAGGGTCCGTCGCTTTAACGATCACCTGGCTGATCGGATTGTAGAAATTTGCACCACTTGCCTGCAGCAAAAAGCGCATCAGGAACAACAACGTTGCTAAGCGAAACACGAAGTCCAAGACAATATTCAAAGTACTACCCATTACTGGCTCCCGCCAAATTCCACAGCCATCTCGCTGGCTCTTGCGTCCGCAGCGACCAGCGCCGCCATTATTGTTGCAGGCAGGCCTTGATCGGTCATAACCTGTAAGGCCGCCGCCGTGGTGCCACCGACAGAGGTGACATTCTGGCGCAATACGCCGGGTGGATCATCGCTTTGTTTAGCCATGAGCGCAGCCCCGTAGGCGGTCTGTAAGGTCAATTGGGCGGCAGTTTGCTGATCTAAACCGAGTGCGATGCCGGCGTCAATCATTGCCTCCATGAGCAGGAAGAAGTACGCCGGCCCACTGCCCGATACTGCGGTGACAGCATCCATCGCAGTTTCCTCGGATACCCACAATGTCTCGCCGGCGGCGCTCAATATAGCTTGCGCGAGATCGCGTTGAACCTGGTCGCATCGCGCATTGGCGAATAGAGCGCTCATGCCGGCGCCCAGCAATGCGGGCGTGTTTGGCATGCAACGCACGATCGGTTGCGCCGGGTCGGTCCAGTCGCACAGGCTGGTGAGATTGATACCCGCGGCGATGGAGACCATCAGCTGATGGCGCTTGAGATCAGCCAACCCGGACAGAACCGGCTTTGCGATCTGCGGTTTGACCGCCAGCACGATGACGTCTGCGGTGGCTATGGCAGCGTTGTTATCGGCAAAGGTATTCACGCCAAGGGCATCGAACTGGGTCAGTTGTTCTGCCATCGGGTCGGCAACGCTAATGCGTTGTGCATCGACGCCATTACTCAGCAGGCCGTGGATTAGACCGCCGGCCATGTTACCGGCACCGATGAAGGCCAAATTAATATCGGTTGGAATATGCAAAATGCTCTCCGCAATTATGTTTGTTGTGCACCCATTGTCTGCCGGTCTCTCGCGCCAAACAGTGCGGTGCCAATACGGACGTGGGTCGCACCTGCGTCTATCGCTTGTTCTAGATCAGCCGTCATGCCCAACGACAGGGTGTCCCATGTCAGCTTCTGGTCACCTTCGAGGTTGGGCCGCAGTGCAGTGAACAATTGTGCCATGGATTGATAGCTGGCCCCAGGGTCGGAATTTTGCGCCAATATGGCCATCAAACCCCGCACTTGAAGATTGGGTAGCGCCGACATTTGCACCAACAATTCAAGTGCGAGCGAGGCCGCTATACCGCCTTTGGCCGGATCGTCGTCAATGTTGACCTGAATCAGCGTATTGAGCCGTTTGCCCGGTGGACATTGATCGTTCAAGCGCCGGGCAATCTTCAGCCGGTCCACGGTGTGTACCCAATCGAAATATTGGGCAATTAAGCGGCTCTTATTGCTTTGAATGCGGCCTATGAAATGCCAGGTCAAATCAAGGTCCCGGCTGCCGTCAATTTTCGCTAACGCCTCGTCCAGATAATTTTCTCCCATATGCCGAACCCCTGACGCTGCGGCTTCGCGTACTGCCGCCAGCGGTTTGGTTTTCGACACGCCGATCAGAGTGAGGGAGGCCGGATCACGATTGGCCAGCCGGCACGCTTCGGCGATTCGGGCGTTAAGTGCAACTAGGTTGCTTTCAATACTCTGCACAAATGTCCCACAACCCGTGTTAACGCTGTCTCATACTCAAGAAGTTCGCGGCTCTTATACTCTAGATGGCGGGATAAGCCGTGGTGCCCCCGCTATAGAGGGCATAGTATAACCCGCTGCGCTGCAAGTTCGCGGCCCGTTTGATTTGCGCTTAAGTGCTTGCTCGGCGAATTAGTCGGTAAGCCGGTTCGCCCGGCGTCATCAAGACAAGACAAGGATCGCCCATGGATATAACGGAACTCCTCGCTTTTAGCGCTAAACAAGGCGCCTCTGATTTACACTTGTCTGCGGGCTTGCCGCCTATGATCAGGGTAGATGGGGATGTCCGGCGCATCAACTTGCCGCCGTTAGAACATCAGGAAGTGCATAGTCTCATATACGAGATTATGAACGACAAACAACGCAAAGATTACGAAGAATTTCTGGAAACAGACTTCTCCTTCGAAGTACCCGGGGTAGCTCGTTTCCGGGTCAATGCATTCAATCAGAACCGTGGTGCCGGTGCGGTATTTCGAACCATTCCGTCAAAAGTTTTAACCATGGAAGATCTTGGCATGACCCAGGTTTTCAAAGATATCTCCATGGTACCTCGCGGCCTGGTGCTGGTGACCGGACCGACCGGTTCGGGTAAGTCGACAACTCTGGCCGCGATGATCGATTACATCAACGACAACCGCTACGACCATATCCTCACCATTGAGGACCCGATCGAATTTGTCCACGAATCGAAAAAGTGTTTGATCAACCAACGCGAAGTGCATCGCGATACACACGGATTTAACGAAGCCTTGCGCTCGGCCTTGCGCGAAGATCCGGACATTATCCTGGTGGGTGAGTTAAGAGACTTGGAAACTATCCGCCTGGCCTTGACCGCGGCTGAAACCGGTCACTTGGTGTTCGGTACGTTGCATACCACCTCTGCGGCAAAAACAATCGACCGGATCATCGATGTTTTCCCGGGTACAGAAAAAGACATGGTGCGGTCAATGTTGTCCGAATCATTAAATGCGGTTGTTTCGCAAACCTTGTTGAAGAAGGTCAATGGCGGACGTATCGCAGCCCACGAAATAATGATTGGCACCCCGGCCATTCGTAACCTGGTGCGTGAAGGTAAAGTGGCACAAATGTACTCGTCGATACAAACGGGCGCCGCTGTTGGCATGCAGACCCTTGATCAGTGTTTGCTTGAATTAGTGCAGAAGCGACAAATCAGCCGTGATACTGCAAGAGAGCAAGCCAAGATCCCGGAAAACTTCTAACGGGTAAAACATTACCGGTGTAATCGAGGAAAAAAACAAGATGGAATTCGACAAGCTGCTGAAACTCATGGTGGAAAAGGGCGCCTCAGACCTTTTCATCACTGCGGGTAAACCACCTATGGTGAAGGTCAACGGTAAACTGTTTGCCGCTGGCAAAACCTCTCTCTCGCCAGAGCAGTCAAAAGAACTTGTCTACGGTGTGATGAACCCTGAGCAGCAAACCGCATTCGATGCAGAGCACGAGTCCAACTTTGCAATCAATACGCAGGGTCTGGGTCGTTTTCGTGTCAGTGCCTTTTTTCAGCGTAATCTGGTTGGCATGGTGCTGCGCCGCATCGAAGTCAACATTCCGCGTGTGGCAGATCTGGGCCTGCCGCCAATCATCGAAGAACTTGCAATGACCCGGCGTGGCTTGATCATTTTTGTCGGCGCAACCGGCACCGGCAAATCGACATCGCTGGCTTCCATGATCGGCCACCGCAACGAACATTCCAGCGGTCATATCATCAGCATCGAAGATCCGATCGAATTCGTGCACCAGCACAAAGGCTGCATCGTGACGCAACGCGAAGTCGGTGTGGATACGGACTCTTTTGAAATTGCTCTGAAGAACACGCTGCGCCAAGCGCCGGACGTGATCATGATCGGTGAGGTGCGCACTCGTGAAACCATGGAATACGCGATTACCTTCGCGGAAACCGGACATCTGTGTTTGTGTACACTACACGCCAACAACGCTAACCAGGCGCTCGATCGCATCATCCACTTTTTCCCCAGCGATCGGCATAGTCAGATTTGGATGGACTTGTCCCTTAACTTGAGGGCGTTGGTGGCACAACAACTTATCCCCACCGTTGACGGTCAAGGCCGCCGCGCCGCAATAGAAATTTTAATAAACACGCCGCTGATGTCAGACCACATACGCAAGGGCGAAGTACACCTGTTGAAAGAGCTCATGAGCAATTCGACTGAACAAGGCATGCAAACCTTCGACCAGTCGCTGTATAAACTCTATGCGGACGGTGAAGTGACTTACGACGCCGCCATTGCGTGCGCGGACTCGGCCAATGATTTGCGCCTGATGATCAAGCTCGGTTCAGATGCCAAAACAAATCCGTTAGAAGATGTTGGCCATTTAGCGATTGAAAATGAAGAAGATCCAGCTGCGATTAGTTTTAAAAACGGCTAGTTAGCGGCACACCTGAAAGTATTCGTTCAGCCAACTTTCCAAGATCAGACATGCCGCCAGCTCATGTTCGGTTGAAGCTTTGCCGACGGCTTTGGCATCTTCGAAATCTGCCTTAGCCGTTGCCGATGTCAGCCGCTCATCATGCAGCACAATCTCCGCTTCAGTACGACGAGCAAGTTGTTCCGAAAACACTCGAGCGCGAGCTGCCATCTGTGAAACACTGCCATCCATATTCAGTGGCAAACCGACCACCACGACAAACGGCTGGTATTCATCGATCAGTTTAGTCGCGGCGGACCAATTGGGTTTACCCTGGCGTGCCGCTAAAGTATTCACACCGCGAGCCGTGCGCGTAAGGGTTTGACCCACCGCTACCCCGATATGCTTCAGTCCGAAGTCGAAGGCGATGATGCAGCCCTCTTCGGTTGGGGGGGCCATCACGCATGCCCCGGGCGTGCTGCCATGAGGCGCAGATCGATACCTATAAGCTGCGCAGCCTTGTCCAGTTTTTCTTGCCACACGCGGTGGAACAATACCGCCTGGTCAGCAGCAATGTTCAACCAGATGTTGTTTGCCATTTCCTGGTCCAGTTGTCCCGCACCCCAACCGGCGTAGCCCAAGGCTACCAGAAACTGCTCCGGGCCCTGGTCTTGCGCGATCGCTTCCAGTGTCTCCAAGGTCGAGGAAAGATACAGGCCATTGCCCAGGTTGGTGGAATCAGTGTCGCTGCCGGTGTGCAGCACCAGGCCCTGTCGGGTGGCGACAGGGCCGCCTTCGAACACCTTGGTTTCCACCCATTTTTTGTTCATCGGCAGACCGAGTTGTGACAGCATTTCTACCAACGACATATCATTGGGGCGGTTAATCATGATACCCATGGCGCCTTCGTCGTTGTGTTCGCAGATATACGTGAGGCTGCCGGCAAAATAGTCACCGGCTAGACCCGGCATGGCCAGGAGAAAATGGTGTTTAAGGTTCATCTGGCCCAGTTAACGGGTGAGTGCCGAGCCGGTTTTGGTAAATTGCCAGGTTCTGGTGAATTCCAGGCGATCATAGGCTTTGCGCATTTCCGTATTAAAAGGCTGGTAAGGGGATGCCTGTCGCACGGTTGCCAGTGCAGCCCGGTCTAGCTGTCTATGGCCAGAAGATTTGAGAATGCGCACCTCCTCTAAGGAGCCATCGGCGATAATGGAGACCAGCATTAACACCTCGCCTTGCAACCCTCCTGGGGGATAGTTAGAACGCCCGAGGCGCTCACACTTCTGTCGCCACATGTTCAGGTAAGCAGCCTCACTGGCGGAGCGCGTAGTGACGCTGTTGATGCGTTTGGTGCGCGGCATCTTCGCCAGAGCCTGCTGATCCTGGGCGATGCGTGCTTCCAGGCTGGCAATCTCCTGCACCAGCCTTTCGCGGTCGAGGGTGGTGGTACGTGGTACGTCCAACAGGTCAGCAAGATCCCGTAACTCGTTGTTGGTGCGTTCCTGGGCTCGCGCTGAACTGCTCAGGATGGCTTGCGAGGCCTGTGTAACTTCAGGTACGGGTGCAGCTTGAGAGACGACGGTTTGAAATTCGTTGCTGTAAAAATCAGCTTGTTCAGTAGTGGTCATCTCGGTCGCATCCACCTCGCTACCACTGCCAAGCTGGTTGGTCGCGGCAATGAAGTCTGCTTTATCTGGCGCTACGAGGTCGTTGGCGATGGACAGAGTGACATCGATGCTCACAGCGTCGGCGGTATTGAGGTCGGATGAAAAGCCAACGCCCAGAATCAGCGCCGCATGTAGCGTGAGCGCCAAAAACAAGCAGAAGCCGAAACGGTCTTTTGAGGTGACGGTCGTTGTGGCCATTGTCTAGTTTAGCTCAGTTTAGCCAGTACAGTTTCGATCAGCTTACCTGCGATATCTGTAGAAAACTGTGCGTCCAGTTCGCGTATGCAGGTCGGGCAAGTCACGTTGATCTCGGTGAGGTAATCACCAATGATGTCGATGCCGACAAAGATCAATCCGCGCCGCTTTAATTCAGGACCAACCTGTTCGGCGATCCAGCGGTCTCGTGGGGTGAGTTCACGGCCTTCTCCACGCCCGCCAGCGGCGAGGTTACCACGAGTCTCTCCAGCTGATGGTATACGCGCCAATGCATAGGGCTCAGGTACCCCATCGATAAGCAGGATGCGTTTATCGCCATCGACGATTTCCGGCAGGTAGATCTGCCCCATGATTTGCTGGGTACCCAGTTCGGTCAGCGTTTCGAGCACTACAGACAGGTTGGGATCGTCTTCCATGACTCTGAAAATGGACGCGCCGCCCATACCGTCAAGTTTTTTGAAGATCACGTTTTTATGCTCGGCATGAAACTCTTTGAGGACATCATATCGACGGCTCACCACCAGCGCGGGACCGCATTGGGGAAATGCGGTGGCAAAAAATTTCTCGTTGCAGTCGCGCAAACTCTGCGGTTTATTCACCACCAGCACGCCCTGTTCTTCTGCTCGTTCGAGCAAATAGGTGGAGTAGATGTATTCCATATCGACAGGTGGGTCTTTGCGCATCATGATCGCATCCATTTCGGACAGCGGTATGCGCTTTTCGTCACCTAACTGATACCAGTCGTTACCGGCGATATCGGCATCGAGGCTGGTGCAGAAATCCTCTCGCAAGCGCAAAGTGCGAACCAGTCCACAGACTTCGTTTTGCCAAAAATGTATATCTTCTTGACATAAGTAGTAGACCTCTACTTCGCGCATCTGACAGGCGCGAATAATTGCGAGGGTCGAGTCTTTTTCTAGTGCCAGGGACGTTAAAGGGTCCATAACCACGGCTATTTTAGTCATAACTATTTTTGTCCAAGCAGGGAACCAAGCATTGCGGAGGCGTAAATTACCCGTAGGTAGACAGTTTAGGCAACTAAAATGAGAACAAAATCCCTTTCTGGAAAGCTGCTTGTAGCGGAGTTTGAAATGCCGTGATACAACATACTGCTCCACAGCAGTGGCGCTTGAGCGAATTGACTGCGCGGTAATCTGCGCAGCCTATGCGATTAGCAAGCAGGCATACGCGACTGCCTTTTACGATTAAAGGATTAGATTGATGGAAGAGGAACTTCGGGGCGTGAAAGTCTTGGTCATAGATGACTCAAAGACGATCAGGCGTAGCGCAGAAAATCTGTTGACCAAAGAAGGCTACGAGGTCATTACCGCGACAGACGGTTTTGATGCGTTGGCCAAAATCGCGGACGCACGTCCGGAAATTATATTTGTCGATATCATGATGCCGCGATTAGACGGTTATCAAACGTGTGCATTGATAAAAAACAACAGTGAGTTTAAAGCCACCCCGGTTGTCATGTTGTCCTCCAAGGACGGTCTATTCGATAAGGCCAAAGGACGCATCGTCGGGTCCGATCAATACATCACTAAGCCTTTCAGTAAAGACGAATTGCTGGTCACGATAAAGACGTTGGTCCACTAGGTTCCCAAGGGGTCTGTACGAACATGGCAAGAATATTAGTAGTAGACGATTCACCTACGGAAACGCATCAGATGGTGAATTTACTGGCGCGCCAGGGACACCAGGTGTTGACGGCGGCGACAGGGTCGGATGGTGTTTCGCTGGCCACCGAAGAACAACCGGATATCATTTTGATGGATGTGGTCATGCCGGGCATCAACGGTTTCCAGGCAACCCGTCAAATCACGCGTAACGATGTTACCAGCCACATTCCGGTGATTATCGTTTCCAGTAAAAGCCAGGATGCCGATAAGGTCTGGGGCAAGCGCCAGGGTGCTTGTGGGTATCTTACAAAGCCAGTCGACGACCGTACGCTGATCAGTGCGGTGAACGATCTGCTGGCAGGCTAGGTGATGGCATGTCTTTTAGTGAAGCGCTGAACATATTACAGGACATCAAGGCGACTACGTTCAAAAACGCAGCTCCTTTGCCGCACAAAGAGCAGGTACAGGCCCAGTGGCAGGGTTTAGGCTTTCTGATTGGGGGTACGCGCTTAGTCTCAAAGTTGGGTCATGTCAGCGAATTGATGCCGCTTCCCAAGTTGACGCCTTTGCCTGCGGTAAAGCCCTGGTTGATGGGCATCGCCAACGTCCGTGGGCGGCTTATCCCGATCGTCGACTTACACGAATATTTACAGGTGCCGACTACCCTGCCGGTCAAGCAGTGGCGGGTTTTAGTGGTCGATGATGGTGACATAGCCGCCGGTTTGGTGGTGGAACAGTCGCTGGGCATACAACATTTTTTAGAAGAAAGTTATGAAGAAATCGATGGTGCGGAGCTAGGGGCTTTTGCCCCCTATATCACCGGCGCATTTCGACATGGTGGACGCGTGTTTCACGAGTTCCAATTAAAGGCGATTTTAAGGGACAAGATGTTCTTTGATGTTGCGCAAGGCAAACAAGACAAGCTGTAGTAGGTAAGGATATGAATTCAGGGAAGTTGTCTCCGTTATTGATTTTTTTAATGATCGCGATGGTAGGAATATTGGTAGGTATGGCCTACTTCCTGGTCGAAGGCCAGATTTCGGTCTTGGATAGCCCGCCGCTGATACTAGCCGTTGCCGGTGTGGTCCTGATGGCCATCATCGGTGTGGTCATGGTAGGCAGCACTCGGCAGCAACTGCATGAGCAAGCGACCCAGAACGAGCGCAATCAAGCTGCGATACTGCAGTTGCTCGATGAACTCGCCGATCTGGCGGAAGGGGATCTCACCGTACACGCTTCTGTGACAGAGAATTTCACTGGCGCCATTGCAGACTCCATCAACTTTGCCATCGATCAGATGCGCGGTTTGGTATCAAATATCAACTCGCTGTCTGTGCGGGTCGCTAAAGCTGCCGAAGACACTCAAGGTTCAGCCAGTAACCTTGCGTCTGCGGCAGAAATTCAAGCTAGGGAAATCAGTGCTGCCTCAATCGCCATCAACGAAATGGCAGTGTCGATTGACCAGGTATCTTCGAACGCCGCCGAATCTGCGTCTGTTGCGGAGCGTGCGGTAGAAATTGCCAACAACGGCGCGCACGTGGTGCAGGACACCATAGGTGGCATGGACAACATTCGTATCCAGATTCAAGAAACCTCAAAGCGCATTAAACGCCTCGGGGAATCGAGCCAGGAAATTGGTGACATCGTGTCATTGATTAACGACATTGCTGACCAGACCAACATTTTGTCATTGAACGCGGCCATTCAAGCGTCTATGGCCGGTGATGCTGGACGAGGCTTTGCTGTGGTGGCGGACGAAGTGCAGCGCTTGGCTGAACGTTCATCGGCTGCCACCAAGCAGATTGCGGCCTTGGTCAAAACCATCCAGACTGATACCAACGAAGCGGTTATATCGATGGAACAGACCACCGTTGAAGTTGTTGACGGCGCACGACGCGCGCAAGATGCCGGCGTAGCATTAGAAGAGATCGAAGGCGTATCTACTTCGTTGGCTGCGCTTATACAGAACATTTCAAATGCCGCACGACAACAAGCAGCGACAGCAGGCCATATCAGTAACACCATGAACGTGATACAGGAGATTACCTCGCAAACCGCAGAATCAACTGAGTTGACGGCCAATTCGATAGGCGACCTTGCAGGCATGGCGAATCAGATGCGGTCCTCAGTAGAAGGCTTCAAACTGCCCGCTGAATCAGTTTAGAAGCGTTCACCAAGGACTAGTTTATGGCAACGGCGCGAGAACATTTCGCCCTGGATTGGATCAAAGCTGATCTGCTCGAGACATTGAACGAGGCGCGTGTAGCGCTGGATGACTATGCCGAGCAATCCGCCGATGAAACGCGCATGCGTGCGTGTTTAACCAGTTTGCATCAGGTGCACGGCACCCTGGTGATGCTCGAACTGAAAGGCGTCACGCAACTAGCCGATCACCTGGAACAGCTTGCCCAGGCCATGCTGGCGAGTAGCGTAAGCGACGAATCCGCAGCAGGTCAGACCCTGATGCAAGGGATGCTGGAGCTACCTGGATATCTGGACGAGCTACAGCGCGGCGGAAAGGACAGCATCAGCACTTCGATGGCGCTGGTCAATGAGATACGAGCTTTCTTGAATCTCGAAGCACTTGTCGACCCGGCGGGTGGCAGCCTGCGGGAAGGTGCCAGTGATGCGGTCATTGCGCGCTTCAACGCCATTGGTGGACCAGAGAAAGTCGCGCGCATTCGTTCTGCTTATCAGAATGTACTGCTCTCAATTCTCAAAGGTGAAGATCGTGCCGCCGCGATTCGAACGCTGGGAAAAATTGCCATTGGCTTGGAGAAAGTTACGGAGGGCGCTCCACTGGCGCGTCAATGGCAGGCATTTGCAGAGTTTGTCACCAGTCTGGGCACACAAAGCGGCGCGTTGGAAAGTGAAGCCGTCAAATTACTGCGTCGGGTAGATCTGGAGATAAAGAATCTCGCGAAGAATGGTGAGTCAGTCTTGCGACGCCCGGTCAACATGGATCTGGTCGCACAACTTCTCGACGGCGCGATTGCTCGAGACAACAACAGCGCTACGGTTTCTGGTCTGCAGGAAGCGGTAGAGAGAGATGTTTTCAACAACACGCTGGCCATTTCCGGCCGTCAAGCGTTGCGCAGTGCAGCGGCCGCGTTGCAGGAAGATCTGTCGGTTATCAAAGACAAACTCGACCTGTTGGTTAGAGCCAATAGTATTGACCTCGAACAGTTGCGGCACCTCATCATGCCGCTGAAACAAATTGGCAGTATCCTTTCCTTGCTCGGTTTTGAAAGCTCGCGGGAAATCGTTGCCGATCAGATCGATACCATAGAGAACCTGGTTGTGCTTGGCGACAACGATCCACTTGGTATACATAGCATTGCTGGTGCGTTGGTGCAGATCGATGAAAATCTTGCCAGCGTCATATTGGGTTCCGGCCAGAGCGAAGTTGAGCAAATTACCAGTCAAGCCCAGCTGCAGGTCTTGCGCGAAGCGCGTAAAGATCTGGAGCTCATTAAGCAGTGTGTCGTAGACTTTGTTACCGCACACTGGAGTGTCGGCCATCTGCAACCCGTGACGCAGAAGTTAGATGATATCTGCGGCGCCCTGGAAATCATTCCGCTCAAGCGAGCCATTGGCATGTTGACCCGGGTCAACAGTTACGTTAGCAGCAGGTTGCTCCAAGGTCATCAGCCGCAATGGCAGGAACTGGATCAGTTTGCAGATGTCGTGAGTGCGCTGGACTACTATCTCGAGCGTCTGGCAGCCGAAACCAGTGCCGGCGCCGAAGATATTTTGCAGGTTGCCGAGCGCAGTCTGGTCGAACTTGAAGCGCGTTCTGCGGAAGCCGCCGTCAGCCCTCAGGCTGAACCTCAGGCTGAAGTAGGGGCGATCGAACAAGAACAACCAGCAGCGCCAGTCGAACAATCCTCCGACGAACAAGCCATCGACGACCAACCCATCGATACCGAAAATCTACCCGGCCTTGATGAAGCGAAGCTTGTGCTGGAGCAGGATGTTGGTTTTGATCTGTCCAGCGATGTTTTCGCAGAACTCGATGAATCGGTAGTGGACGAGGCCGATGAGCCGGCTGAGACAGTGACTGCCGATCTTGAGGTAGCTGCAGTGCCGGTGGAGAGCCCCGCGGATGCACCCGCTACGGTGGAACTGCCAGATCCTGAGATTGTTGAAATTTTCGTTGAAGAAATAGATGAAGTACTTGAAAACATCGCTTTGCATCTGCCGTTGTGGGCGCAGAAATTTGATAATGCAGATGCTCTGGCTGAAGTTCGCCGCGGCTTCCACACCTTAAAAGGCAGCGGCCGGATAGTGCAAGCCGTGGCTATTGGTGAGTTAGCATGGGGCATCGAGAATATGCTCAACCGGGTCATTGAAGGTACGGTTAGCGCAGACGCTCACTTTGTGGCCGTGATCGGCGCAGCCACGGCGCTCGTGCCGAGTTTACGCGATGCTTTTGCGCAAGGTCGCGAAGGTGACCTTAACGCCATCGGGGCAATTATTGAGCAGGCGGATGTGTTGTCTTCCGGTGGTGAGATAGAGGCTGCCGACATAGCGGCATCAGAGCCTTCCGCAACCAACGTTGAAGCCACGACGACACTGGATTTGTTTGTCGCCGAAGCGCGGCAACAGTTGCGTGTGATCGAGCAGGAAAATGCGCGCGTGCCATGGACGCTAAGCGAACCGATCAGCCGTGCCTATCATACTTTGACGGGCAGTGCGGCGTTAGCCCGGGTGCAGGAAGTACAGCTGCTAGTCGAGCCGACGTATCAGGTGATTGAAGCATTCAGCAATGTCGAGCCGAGCCCTGCGCTACAACAGTTTTTTGTTGCAGCCGCGGGTCATTTGAGTGACTGCTTGAACGCCTATGCCAAACAGCAGACTTGGGAAGAACCACTTGAATTTGTTGCTCAGGCAGATGATTTGCTGGCGACACGAAGCACCGCACCTCGGCTCATAACGCAATTAACCGATGCACCGGCTACCGTCGCCCTGTTCGCTGCGGAAGAAGCTTTGACCGCCTATCTGGCAGCCGGTGTGGGTGGTAGCGACAGTGCCAATGCAAACCTGCAAGCGATATTGCATGAACTCGCCGGTGTTGCTGGCGAAATGAAGGCTGCGCCTTTGGCAGACCTGTCCGAGGCACTCGCTCACACATTGGTGACCGCAGCGGCGAGTGAATGCTTGCCGCTAGAATGTGCTGAACTCATCCGCCACGCCTACGACAATCTTATCGATCAACTCAGCGAAATTGCGGCCGGCAGCGATGTCGGAGGGCGTGAAGAACTGATCACTGCTTTGGCAGCACTGGATTTCAGCAACACTGAAGTCAGCGATGACCTTGCATTGGTAAGTGCTGAACCACTTGCTGAGACGGTCGAGACTTCTGAAATCGCGGAGCTGGCAGAAATTGATCCTGACCTGGTCCAGGTGTTTTTCGAAGAAGCCGATGAAATCAATGAAGAGCTTGAGGCCAACATTCTTAATTGGTCCCGGGAGTCGGACAACCGCATATTCATGGAGAACATGCTGCGCGGTTTACATACCTTGAAGGGCGGCGCGCGGCTTTGCGGGTTATCCCAGTTGGGCGACATGGCGCATAACTTCGAATCCATTGTGATCGAGGTGCAGACAGACGAGCGCAAGGTCGATGATGCACTGTTTACCGAGCTGAACCGTCGTTATGACGAGATCACGAAGCATCTTGCCCAGCTAAATGAAGAGGCGGACAGCATTATTGCTGGCGTCATCGCACGGGCATCCAGCGAATCGGCACATGACACAACAGATGGAACGACCAGCGAACCAGTGCCTGTATCCAGCGGCGAGGGCACTTTGGTCGCCGATGCTGTCAAGCCTGTGCCGGCCACCGAAGAGGCATCGGATAAGGTTGCAGAACTAGCGGCAGGGTCCGCTGCACCTGTTGCGCCGAAACTGGTGCCGCAACAATCGGCGCTTGGAGCACAGGTAACGCCAGAGCGCAGCGGTCAGGAGATGGTACGCGTCAGCTCCGGTCTGCTTGAAGATCTGGTCAACCTGGCGGGTGAAAGTTCTATCTTACGAGCACGCATCGAACAAGGCATGATGGATTTTACCGGTGCGTTGGATGAGATGGAGACCACCATCGAGCGTCTGCGTGAGCAGTTGCGTCGCTTGGAGATAGAAACCGAGACACAAATACTGCACCGTCACGACCGCACGGATGGTCCCCAATACGACAATTTCGATCCACTCGAGATGGATCGATACAATCAGATGCAACAACTGTCGCGCAGTCTGTCAGAAAGTGCGTCGGATATGACGGATTTGAAAGAAACGTTACTGTACAAGGCGCGCGAGTCCGAAACGCTGCTATTGCAACAGGCCCGTATCAACACGGAACTGCAAGAAGGGCTGATGCGTACGCGCATGGTACCGTTGAGCCGAATGATGCCGCGACTGCGACGTATTGTGCGTCAGGTATCGAGTGAACTGGGTAAGGAAGTTGAATTTCATGTGCAGAATGCGGATGGCGAATTAGACCGTAATCTGCTCGAGCGCATGGTGCCACCACTGGAACACATGCTGCGTAACGCAGTAGACCACGGCATTGAGACTGTTGAAATGCGGCGGAGTTTTGGTAAACCCGCGGCTGGTCGCGTCGATTTGCGCCTGACCCGAGAGGGTGGCGACGTGGTCATTGAGATCAGTGACGACGGCGCCGGCATCGACGTCGAGGCTGTTCGTGCAAAAGCCATAGAGCGTGGGTTGATGGCTAAGGATGCAGACCTCAGTGATGAAGAGACTCTGCAATTTGTGCTGGCGCCAGGCTTCACTACGGCGAAATTAGTCACGCAAATCTCAGGCCGCGGCGTTGGCCTGGATGTGGTGCGCAGCGAAGTGAAACAACTCGGTGGCAGCATCAACATCATTTCACTACCTGGCCGGGGCACGCGCTTTATTTTGCGCGTACCGTTTACCGTTTCGGTCAACCGCGCACTCATGGTTTCAATTGCAGATGATCAATACGCGATTCCTCTCAACACCATCGAAGGTATCGTGCTGTTGAACCCGGATCAATTGCAGGCGCTGTATAGCAGCGAAGGCAAGACCTTCGAATACGCCGGTATTCCTTATCGGGTGCGATATCTGGGTCAGTACCTTGGTCGCGGTTATCGTGGCTCGGTTGGTGGTCAAAGTAGTGTACCCATGGTACTGGTGCGATCAGGTGATCAGGCGATAGCGATTCACGTGGACCAGGTACACGGCAGTCGAGAGATTGTTGTGAAAAGCTTAGGTCCTCAATTTGCAGGGGTGGGCGGTATCTCTGGTGCGACCATTCTTGGTGATGGTAGCGTCGTTGTCATTCTCGACCTGCTCGCTCTGATTCGAGCACAACACATCGATGGTACGCGTCGCAATGTGCAAACCGATACGTCATCTCCCGGTCCCTGTTGTGTGATGGTAGTGGACGATAGCGTCACCGTGCGCAAAGTCACATCAAGATTGCTGGAGCGCCAGGGCATGGAAGTGTTGGTCGCGAAAGACGGTGTTGAGGCGGTGGCATTGCTGCAGGAACGGCGCCCGGACGTCATTTTGCTCGATATTGAAATGCCGCGTATGGACGGCTTCGAAGTGGCCCGTCAAGTCCGCCACGACGAGCGGTTGAAAGACTTGCCGATTGTCATGATCAGTTCGCGAACCGGCGATAAACACAAAGAGCATGCGAACCAACTGGGGGTAAATAAATTCTTAGGCAAGCCATTCCAGGAAAATGAACTGCTCGCCGCGATTGATGAGTTGGTTACGCGCAACTAAGCGGCGGAGGAAAATGGCTTGAAAACGGCGGTAGCAATAGCAAACGAATCGAAGGAACTATCTTGTGTGTTGATTCCGACACCCGGCACGCACCTGCTGTTACCGAACGTTTGTATAGCCGAAATAATACCTTGGCGCAGAATCAAAATGCTGCCCGGTGGCCCGAGCTGGTGCATGGGTCATATTGACTGGCGCGGTCGGATTGTGCCGGTGGTGCACTACGCCAGCTTTGCCGATGAAAATGCGCCGATACCGACCTCGGCACGTTGTCTGGTGGTCATGAATCGCGCGCGCAACCCTCGCGGCCTGGCCTTTTATGCCTTTGTAGCCGTTGGCTTGCCGCGCATGATGCAATTGCTCGAGGATGACCTGCAGAACAATAACGCAGACCTTGGCGTTGCTGATGTCATGCAGGTGCGTGTTGGCACCGAAGACGCCGTTATTCCCAGCCTTGAATTTATTGAAGGCCGCTTGATGAGTTTGCCCGCCGTCGAAAGCTAGCTTTTCTGCAGATGTCTGATCAGCGTAAGCGCTACAGCCGGTGCGGTCTCAGCGCGTAGTGTGTGGTCGCCGAGGCGATAGCAGAATAGCTTGTGCTGCTTAAACAAACCCCGTTCAACTTCATCCCATCCGCCTTCGGGTCCAATCAGTAACAGATAATCCTGGCTCGCGATTGTCTCGGGTAACGGTTCGCCGTGCACATCGAACGCCAGCGGTGCCTCTGTTGCGCAGGCCAATAATTCATTCAAGTCGCAAGGTTCATTGAGCACCGGCACGAACAGGTGACCGGATTGTTCACAAGCCGCTGCAAGGACACGGCGCCAGTGAAGGATTTTCTTCGACATTCGCTGGGCGTCGAGATGCACATTACTGCGTCTGGCTGCGAGCAGGGTTATTTCGCTGGCACCGAGCTCGGTAGCCTGGTGTAACGCCCGGTCCATGGCCTGGCCTTTAAGCAGACTCAAACCCAGATGCATCCGCGGGCTGCCGCGCGTTGATAGGTTGTCAACATGGCTCACCGCCAGCGTGCATTTTTCCGCCTTGACCTGCAGCAACCGGGCGGTGAATGAAGTGCCGTTACCGTCGAAACAGGCTAGCTCGTCTCCGCTTTTTACACGCATGACCTTGCATAGGTAATGCGAGCGCTCTGCATCCAGGCTCAACTGTGTACCGACACTGACCGCGCCTTGGTTTGTTTCAATCAGGAAACGCATAGGCATGACAGTGGGCTCGAGTTAGTGTTAAGCCAGGTTCTGACAGATGCGCGTGGTCGCGCCCCAGCGATTCAGTGTGTAAAAGTGCAGGCCCGGCGCGCCGAGAATGAGCAGCTTTTCACACAGGCGGGTGACGAACTCCACTCCGTAGGCGGCAGTCGTTTGTTCATCATTGGCTTTGTCGGCCAACACGTGGTGCAGCCAGCGAGGGATCTGCGCACCACATTTGTCAGAAAATCGCGTCAACGCTGCCAGATCGGTGATCGGCATGATGCCGGGCACGATTGGAATATTGATGCCCACGGCAGCCGTGCGCTCGAGAAAGGACTCATAGGCATCTGCATTGTAAAAATACTGAGTGATCGCGCTGTCAGCACCGGCCTGCACTTTGCGTTTGAAAAATTCCAGATCCTGGGCTGCACTGGCCGCGTCCGGATGGGTCTCAGGATAGGCGGCAACTTCCAGATGAAAACGGTCACCGCAGTGGTTGCGGATCAGTGTCACCAGCGCCTCGGCGTTGTTGGCAAAGCGATGACTGCCGAAGCCCGAAGGTTGGTCGCCGCGCAACACCACGATGCGCTTGACGCCATCGGCAGCGTAGGCATCTAACATCGGCAGGATATCTGCGGCTTCGTCGGCGCCCATGGATAAATGCGGCACCGCCGGGTGCCCAGCGGCAATCAGTTTGGTCACCGTCTGGCGGGTACCGTCCCGGGTTGAGCCGCCCGCCCCATAGGTTACCGAGAAAAACTCCGGTGTCAGCTCGCCAAGCCTGTTGGCGACATTGTCGATCAAGCGTTGCCGGCCTTGCTCATCGCGTGGCGGGAAAAACTCGAAGCTGGTCGGTTTGGGTGTATTCATGCGCTGGCCAAAATGGTTAGACGGACCAACCCAATTACTTATCCAGCAGCAGCGAGTGCGTCCGCTTTGTCGGTTCGCTCCCAGGTAAAGGATTCTTCTGTGCGGCCGAAATGTCCGTATGTAGCTGTTTTTAGATAGATGGGTCTTTTCAAGTCCAGCATGTCCATAAGACCCCGCGGGCGCAAATCAAAATGTTCACGCACAAGATGAACGATCTGTTTATCGCTGATCTTGCCGGTACCAAAGGTATTGATGCTTATCGAGGTGGGTTCTGCAACACCGATCGCGTAGCTGATTTGAATTTCGCAACGTTGCGCCAAACCGGCCGCGACAATGTTCTTCGCCACATAACGGCCAGCGTAGGCAGCGCTGCGATCTACTTTCGATGGGTCCTTGCCGGAGAAAGCGCCACCGCCATGGCGGGCCATGCCGCCGTAGGTATCTACGATGATTTTACGCCCGGTTAAACCACAGTCGCCTACCGGGCCGCCAATAATGAACTGACCGGTAGGGTTGATGTAGATTTTGGTTTCCGCATGCATCCAATTGGCGGGCAGCACCGGCTTGATGATCTCTTCCATCACCGCTTCGCGCAGGGTTTCCTGCCCCACTTCGGGGGAATGCTGAGTAGATAGGACGACAGCGTCAATACTGGTTGGCGTACCGTTTTCATCGTAGTGAAAGCTCAGTTGGCTTTTGGCATCCGGGCGCAAAAATTTGAGGCTATTGCGCCGCACTTCGGCTTGTTTTTCGACCAAGCGGTGGGCGTAGGTAATCGGTGCCGGCATCAGCACATCGGTTTCATTGGTGGCATAACCAAACATCAAGCCCTGGTCACCCGCGCCCTGTTCATGTTCACCGGCTTCGTCAACGCCCATAGCGATGTCGGCGGATTGCACGCCGAGGGCATTGATAACAGTACACGCATTTGCGTCGAAGCCTATCTCGGCACTGTTGTAGCCAATATCGCTGATCACTTGGCGCACCAGTTTGTCGATATCTACTACTGCATTGGTGCGAATTTCACCGGCCACCATCACAATCCCGGTTTTGATCATGGTTTCGGCAGCGACTCTTGAATCCGGATCCTGTGCCAGCATTGCATCTACGATGGCATCGGATATCTGATCGGCGACTTTGTCTGGATGTCCTTCAGATACGGATTCGGACGTGAATATGGAATGGTCTGCCATGGTCAAAGGTCCCTCGAAATTAGGTAGTTCGCATAGAATTCGCGCAACGCGCCGGGCATTCTACTTCAAGAGTAGGCTAATAAAAAAAGAAAAACGTTAAACGTCATCCCTGTTTGTCAGCAAAAACACGACTTTTTTCAGGGAAAGTTTGCAGCAGGCCGCTCAAGTACGGACAATAGCGCCGCTTCGATATTAAGGTTTCTCATGAGCTCAAGAATAGAACGTGCAAACGCCATCCGTGTGTTGTCTATGGACGCGGTGCAGGCCGCCAACTGCGGTCACCCGGGTGCGCCGATGGGCCTCGCCGATATTGGTGAGGTTTTGTGGCGGGATGTACTCAAGCACAACCCCGTGGATCCGGCTTGGAGCGACCGTGACCGCTTTGTGCTGTCCAACGGTCATAGCTCAATGCTGTTATACAGTTTACTGCATTTAACCGGCTACGATGTCTCCCTGGACGACCTCAAAAATTTTCGTCAGCTACACGCCAAGACAGCCGGACATCCGGAGTACGGTGAATGCCCGGGAGTCGAGACTACCACTGGCCCGCTCGGCCAGGGCCTTGCTAATGCCGTGGGCATGGCTTTAGCCGAACAGAAACTGGCAGCACAGTTCAATAAACCGGGTCTCGAGATTGTCGATCATCATACCTGGGTGATTGTCGGTGACGGTTGCCTGATGGAAGGTATTTCTCACGAGGTGGCATCTCTGGCTGGCACCTTGGCACTCAACAAGCTCGTCTGCATATACGACGACAACGGTATATCGATAGATGGCGAAGTTGGTGCGTGGTTCTCTGAAGACGTTGGTGCTCGCTTCGAAGCCTATGACTGGCGTGTTATCCGGCAAGTCGATGGCCAGGACGGTGAAGAAATATTGCAAGCGCTGACAAGCGCGAAGCAGGACGATGGACGGCCGACGCTGGTCTGTTGTCACACTACCATCGGTTTTGGCTCACCCAACAAGGCAGGTACGGCCGGTGCTCACGGTGCCGCGCTCGGAGTCGATGAAGTGTCATTGGTACGCAAGCAATTAAATTGGGGAGGTGGCCCCTTTGAAGTGCCCGAGGCGATACGTGCGGACTGGGACATGCGCGCTCAGGGCGAACAAGCTCAAGGCGCATGGCAGCAAACATTCGCTGAATATCAACGACAACATCCCCAACTGGCGGCTGAATACCTGCGCCGTATGGCGGGCGAGATGCTACCAGACTGGGATAGCGCGTTGGTCGCATTGGCACGCGCCGAGCAGGATACGCCAACGCCGCTGGCCACGCGCAAGTCTTCGCAGAAAGTGATCGGTGCGGTAGCTGCCGGCGTGCCGGAATTATTTGGTGGCTCTGCGGATCTTACCAGCTCTAATCTGACCCGCTGGGCAGATGCCACCGATGACCAACACATGAGTTATGGTGTGCGTGAATTTGGTATGACCGCGATGAGTAACGGCATGCTGTTGCACGGTGGTTATCGCCCCTTTACCGGCACTTTTCTGGTCTTCATGGAATATGCCCGTAACGCTGTGCGCTTGGCAGCCCTGATGAAAATACCCAACATTTTTGTCTACACGCATGATTCTGTCGCCCTCGGCGAAGACGGCCCGACACATCAGCCTGTAGAACAGCTGACCAATCTACGTACGACACCGGGGTTAGCCACCTGGCGCCCCTGCGATACAGTAGAAACGGCAGTAGCCTGGCGCATGGCCATGGCCAGCCGGAATATGCCCAGCGCGCTGATCTTCTCCCGTCAGAATACCGTTGCACAACCACGCAGTGACGAAGCCTTCGCCAATGTCAGTCGTGGTGGTTATGTGCTCAACAATTGCGTGGGTCAGCCAGATGTCATTCTGATCGGCACCGGTTCTGAGGTCGAACTCGCAATGGCGGCGGCTGCTACGTTGGTGCTCGATGGATTGAATGTGCAAGTCGTCTCAATGCCCTGCACGGAACTGTTTTTGAGCCAGGACGTGGCGTATCAGGAGTCGGTATTGCCACCGGCTGTGCGCGCCCGGGTTGCAGTGGAAGCTGCTCATCCAGACTACTGGTACCGCTTTGTCGGCCTCGATGGTGGTGTGGTCGGTATTGACCGTTACGGCTTGTCGGCGCCGGGAGATCAGGCCATGGCTGAGCTGGGCATTAGCGCAGACCATGTGGTGGCGACCGCCCGCGGTGTACTGAGTGCACTCGCCTGAGCTCCGATGAGTCAAACGAACGTAATATCGATGCAGGATGTCGAGTTGGCGGAAAAAAAGGTGCTGGTCCGTGCTGATCTGAATGTGCCGGTGGCGGATGGCATAGTGACCAGTGATGCGCGGATCCGCGCATCACTACCGACAATTCAATATGCGCTGGCACAACATGCGGCGGTCATCGTCATGTCCCATTTAGGGCGTCCTGCAGAAGGTGAATTCGATCCCGCGTTGTCCTTGGCGCCGATTGCCAGGCGTTTAAGTGAACTGTTAGGTACGCCGGTGGCTCTGTTGCCGGAAGTAGCCGATTGTGCGGAGGTCGCCCCAGGACAGGTCGCGCTGCTCGAAAACGTACGCTTCCTGCCGGGGGAGAAGGCCAATGATGACGGTTTGGCCCGGACCCTTGCCAAGCAATGCGATGTGTTTGTGATGGACGCCTTCGGTACCGCCCATCGTGCTCATGCCTCCACCCATGGCGTTGCTAAGTATGCACGGGAGACCTGTGCTGGATTGTTACTTGAAGCAGAACTCCAAGCCCTGGGTCAGGCGCTGGCAGCGCCGGCGAGTCCAATGCTCGCAATTTTGGGTGGCGCTAAAGTGTCGACCAAGCTCGAAGTGCTTGAGACCTTGGCAGACATCGCCGACCAGATCATTGTCGGTGGCGGTATCGCCAACACCTTCATTGCGGCGGCAGGGCACAATGTCGGTAAATCACTCTACGAAGCCGGATTGCTTGATACGGCGCGCCGCATAGCGCAGCAAGTCGACATTCCCATCCCCATAGATGTGATGGTGGGTCACGCGCTGGCAGAGGACGAAACCGCCATCGTCAAAGCAGTGGATGCGGTGGGTGACGATGACATGATTCTTGACATAGGTCCGCGCACCGCACGTGCCTGGGCTGAACAACTGGCGGCGGCAAAAACCATATTGTGGAACGGACCCGTTGGTGTATTTGAATTTGACCAGTTTGGCGAGGGTACGCGGGTGCTGGCCGAAGCGATTGCTGCCAGTGATGGCTTTTCCATTGCCGGCGGCGGCGACACTCTGGCCGCTATAGACAAGTACAAGGTACGCGACGGCATCTCCTACATATCCACCGGTGGTGGTGCGTTCCTGGAATTCGTCGAAGGTAAAACGTTACCAGCGGTGGAGATATTGCAGCAACGTGCAGCGAACAGGGGTTAAGCTGATGCCGATTGTCTGCTCAGGCTTACAATTTAGGCGGATATGGCGAATGACTCTAAACGCCCCAGCCTCTATCATGCACCACTACTTTTGCCCTTATTTTTGGAGATTTTCATGGCACTAATCAGCATGCGTCAATTGTTGGACCACGCCGCCGAAAATGGTTATGGGGTGCCGGCATTCAATGTCAATAACCTGGAACAAATGCGCGCCATTATGGAAGGTGCGGATGAAACTAACAGCCCGGTGATCGTGCAGGCTTCGGCGGGTGCAAGAAAATACGCCGGGGCCAACTTCCTACGCCATCTTATTCTCGCGGCGATTGAAGAATTCCCACATATACCGGTGGTGATGCATCAGGATCATGGTGCCTCACCGGCTGTTTGCCAGCGCTCGATACAATATGGTTTTTCCTCTGTAATGATGGATGGTTCGCTGCTGGTCGATCAGAAAACGCCTGCCGAATATGAGTACAACCTGGATGTTACCAAGCAGACGGTTGATATGGCCCACGCTTGTGGCGTTTCAGTTGAGGGCGAGTTGGGTTGTCTCGGCTCCCTGGAGACCGGCGAAGCAGGCGAAGAAGACGGTGTCGGCGCGCAAGGAAAGTTATCTATGGAACAGTTGCTCACAGACCCGGAGCAGGCTGCAGATTTCGTTAAGCAAACCAACGTCGATGCGCTGGCTATCGCCATTGGTACTTCCCACGGCGCATACAAATTCAGTCGTCCACCGACCGGTGACATTCTCGACATCGACAGGATCAAAGCCATCAACGAGCGCATTCCAAGCACCCACCTGGTCATGCATGGCAGCAGTTCTGTACCCCAGGATCTGTTGGCCGTCATCAACGAGTACGGTGGCGAGATTCCTGAGACCTATGGCGTGCCGCTGGAGGAAATACAGGAAGGCATCAAGCATGGTGTACGCAAGATCAACATCGATACAGATTTACGCTTGGCCAGCACCGCCGCCATACGAAAGTATCTGGCGCTCAATCCAGCAGAATTTGATCCACGCAAATATTTGAAAGAAGCACAGGACGCGATGAAAAAGGTGGTGCTGGAGCGTTATCAGGCGTTTGGGACCTCTGGGCAGGCGGATAAAATCCACGTCATTCCACTTGAAGATATGTTCGTCCGCTATGCCAATGGCGAGCTAAACCCGGTTGTCCACTAGGACAAGTATCACTGACAATTTACATGCCCGGGGTGGCAACGACTTCGACGCTGTTACCCTGCGCGATGCGATCGCAGAACTGGATGATCTGCAAACGCTCGAATCTGCTGCGCTGAGCGACTACCGGCTATTTTATAGCCTTGAATTTCCGCGCACCTCTCATCAACACAGTCTATATTGCGTCTCTTGCCCAGGCGCAGCCGCAGGCACTGGTACGGCCGCGGACGAAAGGTTGGTGGTGCAACACTTTGTTCCCGAAGACTCTCACAGCCACGTATTACTTTGTCATGGCTACTATGATCACGTGGGCCTATACGGTCATGTCATAGACTATTTGTTGCATCGTGGTGTTGCAGTGGTCACCTTTGACCAGATAGGTCATGGCTTATCCAGCGGTGCTCCTGCCTACATAGATAACTTCGATCGCTATGTCGCGGCAACCCACTCGGTTTACTGTACTGCGCACGAGCGCTTGGCCAGCACCGAAGCCTGGCATTGGTTTGGCCAAAGCATGGGCGGCAGTATCGTTATGGAGTATCTGCATCACCATCCGCCGCCCCAGGGCGTGTGCGAGATTGTGCTGTTGGCGCCGTTGGTGAGGCCCTATGCCTGGTGGATCAATCGATGGATATTCGCGCTGGTCAAACTCACCGTCGAACAACGGCCGCGGAGGCTGGCCAACAATGCGGAAAACCCGGAGTTCCATGCCTTGCAGGAAATTGACCCGTTGCAAGCCAGGGTGCTGCCGGTGGCCTGGGTTCAAGCCATGGTTGACTGGTACCACCGATTTGAACGCTATCCCATCTCAGAGCTTGCACCCAAAGTGCTGCAAGGTGACGACGACCACACCGTAGACTGGCGCTACAATCTGAAGGTCTTTCAGCGCCGCTACCCCAACGCCAGACACCTGCGCATAGCCAATGGCCGCCATCACCTGGCCAATGATTCTGCCGTCGTTCGCGAAACCATGTGGACGTTCCTCGACGACACCTGTCAGTGGTGATAGAACTACTTGTCGAAGACCCTGGATGTGGAGAAAGCTGTGCTCGCTGATAATTTATTGCAGGGTGTCGTACCGGCGGATCAGATCAAAACCGATGCGGATTCCCTCGCCATCTGGGGCAAGGACTGGACCGACGGTTTTACTGTGGCGCCGTGTGCGATCGTATTCCCGCAAAGCAATCAGCAGGTGGTCGACATAGTGGCCTATGCCATTGACGCAGGCGTCGCGCTGGTACCATCGGGCGGCCGTACCGGGCTGTCTGGCGGTGCGGTAGCCAGTAATGGCGAGGTAGTCGTCTCTTTCGATCGCATGAACCGCATTCTCGATTTCAATGCGCAAGACCGACTGGTGACTTGCCAGGCTGGGGTTGTCACCCAGGTACTGCAGGAGTTTGCAGTAGATCAGGGATTGTTCTACCCGGTAGATTTTGCTTCCTCCGGCTCAAGCCAGATCGGTGGCAATGTAGCAACCAATGCCGGTGGCATTAAGGTGATTCGTTATGGTCTAACCCGCGACTGGGTTGCAGGTCTACGCGCGGTCACCGGCACCGGCGCCTTGTTGAATTGCAATGCCGGGCTGGTAAAAAATGCGACTGGTTACGATTTTCGCCACCTGTTGGTGGGCTCGGAGGGCACGCTTGGTCTGATCACGGAAGTCGACATACGTCTCACGACCCAGCCGGAGGCGCAAATGGTCATGGTGGTGGGTGTGCCGCAAGTAACGGACCTGCTCAACGTGCTTAACAGTTTTAATGCCCGGTTGACGTTGTCGGCTTTCGAGTTTTTTTCGGATCTTGCCATGACTAAGGTACGTGCCCACAGAGACCTGGCAATGCCACTATCCACAGCTGTTGCGAACTATGCGTTGCTTGAGTTTGATGTTTCTGCGCTGGACGCTGCGACGGCTGCTTTTGAACTGTGCATGGAGCAGGGGTGGCTGGTGGATGGCGTGGTCAGTCAATCCCAGGCACAGGCTGCATCCCTGTGGCAATTGCGAGAGGGCATTTCTGAAAGCCTCGCACCCTACACGCCGTACAAAAATGATTTATCGGTGCGCGTCTCCCAGGTGGCGGAGTTTTTACAGGACGTCGACAAGTTTATCGCCGAGAGTTATCCGGATTTTGAAGTCTGCTGGTATGGGCATATCGGCGATGGCAATTTGCACCTCAACATATTGCGTCCCGATGATGTGAGCGTAGAGGAATTTATGGCCAAGGGTCATGCCATGAGTCCGAAGATTTTTGAACTGGTGCAGGCTCGAGGCGGTAGTATTTCTGCCGAGCATGGCGTCGGTTTGTTAAAAAAAGACTTTCTCGGGTTTTCGCGCAGTGCTGCAGAGATCGAGTTGATGCGGGGCTTGAAGCAGCTATTCGACCCCCACCAGATATTGAACCCCGGTAAGTTGCTGTAGGCAGCTAAAGCTGCATAACGCCATCGGCGCTCGAGACCAGTACCACCTTTGCTGCGTTGTGCGCAAACAAGCCATTACACACAACGCCGGCAATGTTATTGATCGCTGTTTCCATGGCCAGCGGATCCGCCACCATGAACTCATGTACGTCGAGGATCCAATTGCCGTTGTCGGTGGTCACGCCTTCGCGCCAGATGGGCTGGCCGCCAAGCTCCACCAACGCGCGGCCAACCGAGCTGCGGGCCACGGGGATCACCTCCACGGGCAACGGAAATTTCCCCAGCGTTTCGACCACCTTGCTTTCGTCGACAATGCAAATAAACTGATCTGCCGCGCTGGCGACGATTTTTTCGCGGGTCAGCGCCGCGCCACCGCCTTTGATGAGTTGCCGGTTGCTGTTGACTTCGTCTGCGCCATCCACGTATACGTCCACACGTGATGCGGCGTTCAAGTCGATGACGACAATGCCATGTGCCTTGAGGCGTTTGGCGGAGGCTTCGCTGGATGAAACGGCAGCATCAAACATATGCTGTATACCGGCCAACGCGTCAATGAAACAGTTGGTGGTCGATCCGGTGCCCACGCCGACAATGCTTTTCGCGGTGAGCTTGGGGGTAATGAGTTCGAGTGCAGCAAGTGCGACTTGCTGTTTAAGGGTGTCCTGAGCGCTAATTGGCGGTCTCGGGGTAAATTGAAAATCGAAAAAGATGTTGCCCATGCTGGAAAGCTATGTAAAGAAAATTCTCTCCTCCCGAGTGTATGAACTTGCACGAGAGACGCCGCTGAGCGCTGCGCCGATTTTATCCAAGCGCTTGAGCACGGAAGTGTTGCTCAAGCGCGAAGATTTACAGAGCATCTTCAGCTTCAAGATTCGCGGTTCCTATAACAAGATGGCGCATATGAGCGAAAGCCAGCGGCAGCGCGGGGTCATTGCTGCGTCTGCTGGAAACCATGCACAGGGGGTCGCCATGGCGGCCGCCAGTTTAGGCATTAAAGCGACCATTGTGATGGGCCGCAATACGCCCAGCATCAAAGTCAATGCGGTCAAAGCGCTGGGTGCCAAGGTCGTGCTACATGGTGACGGTTTTCCTCAAGCAGAGGCGCACGCGGCGGTGCTGCAGGCAGCGCAAAACCTGGTCTTTGTACACCCGTTTGATGATGTCGATGTGATTGCCGGACAAGGTACTGTCGGCATGGAGATTGTTAACCAGCATCCTGGTATTCCAGATGCCGTGTTTGTGCCGGTGGGCGGCGGCGGTTTGATCGCCGGCATTGCGGCCTATATCAAGTATCTTTATCCCCGCACTCAGATCATCGGTGTCGAGGCGCAAGGCTCTGCTTGCCTGCGTGCGGCCCTCGACGCCGGCCGGCGCGTCAAACTGCCAGCGGAAACGTTAGACCTATTTGCCGACGGCGTATCAGTCGCCCAGGTTGGCAAGGAAAATTTCAAGATCGCCCGACGCTACGTCGATGACGTGGTAGTTGCCAGCATCGATGAAATATGCGCGGCGATAAAAGACATATTTGAAGAAACACGGGTGGTTGCGGAGCCTGCCGGTGCGTTGGCGGTGGCGGGCATGAAGCAGTATTTACGCAAGCATGATTTTGATTCCGTGGTTGCCGTGGTCAGTGGTGCGAACGTCAACTTTGACCGGCTGAGACATATCTCGGAACGTGCAGAGATCGGTGAACAGCGTGAAGCGATCCTCGCGGTTACCATTGATGAGCAACAAGGTAGTTTCCTGCGCTTCTGCCGTGCATTGGGTAAACGCTCCATAACGGAATTCAACTATCGCTGGTCCGGCAACAGCCAGGCACATGTTTACGTCGGCTTGCAGGTCACCGCGCCAGAGGATAAGTCTCTTGTGCTCAGCGAACTACATGACAAAGGCTATGCCGTGGTAGATATGACCGACAACGAGGCTGCCAAGTTGCATGTGCGTTACATGGTGGGTGGTCACAACCCCGAGGATGCGCATGAACTGTTGTATCGCTTCGAATTTCCGGAGCGCCCGGGAGCCCTGCTGCAATTTCTAAGCGGCGTTGCTGCAGATTGGAACATCACTCTGTTTCATTACCGCAATCACGGTGCCGCCTATGGTCGGGTGCTGGTTGGCTTTGCGGCGAAAGCTAAGGACCGCACGCGGCTGAACAAATATCTGCAGCGCATAGGCTATCGATTCTGGGAGGAAAACGACAACCCGGCCTATCAGTTGTTTCTCAAGTAGCCAGCACCCCAGACTCCGGACTAAAGACCCGGTTTGGTCTCGTCGTCGGCGTCTTCGGTTTGCCAGTAACGTAAAAACTCTTCTTCAAACATCAACTTGCTGGTATCGGCGATGTGGTCGATGTACAAACGCCCGTCCAGGTGATCGAATTCATGTTGGAACACGGTAGCTCGGAATCCCTGTAACTCGATTTCTGCGGCCACCCCGGATGTGGTGGTGTAATTGACGCGCACCTGCTGTGGACGCTCAACATAACCGCGCAACCCGGGAATAGATAAACAGCCTTCCCAGTAACCAGCGCTTGCCGAGTCGACCACGGTCAGTTGGGGGTTGATGAATACGGTCTGTGGCAGTGCGTCGATATCGCCATAGCGGCTGGGTCCACCGGGTATTTCCACGATCGCTAAGCGCAACGGTTCGTCGATTTGTGGTGCCGCCAGACCAATCCCACCATAGTCATGCAGGGTATCGATCATATCGTCTATCAGGCGGGCCAACTCAGGGCTGCCGATAGCCTCGGCTGGCACTGGATTTGCCGGTACGCGCAAATGGGGGTGGCCCATGCGAATTATTTTACGAACAGCCATGTGTACTCTCAGCGTTGTTCAGCCAAACTCTAGCACGCCGTTTTCGGTCACCACAGCTTGCATCGGCATATCCCAACTTTCGGTGGGTAACGGTTCATCGCTGCGTTGGCAGGCAAAGGCGACACCTACCGTGATCGCGGTGTTTGCCAGGCCCACCAGGTAACGGTCGTAATACCCGCCACCCATACCTAAACGAGCGCCATTGCGGTCAAAGGCGACTAACGGCACCAGTACCACCTGTAAAGCTTCGGCTGCTACCACACCGCTGGAAGACTCAGGTTCTAAAATGCCGTAGCGGTGAGGTTCTAGAGTTGTGTCAGCGGTGTATTCATGGAAGGTCATGGTGCGGCCGGGGTTGATCCGCGGTAAGGCGATGCGACCACCTTGTAACAGATACGCGGCCCGCCATTGATGCAGATCGACCTCTTCTGCAGTGGCCATGAAAGCGGCCACCATGCCGCCCTTGCCATCCATGTCTAAATCTAACGATTCTATATAGCGGCTAAGATGTGCACAGATCGAGGCGTTGGCCCCTGCACGGATATCTGCAGCGATGGCACGACGCTGTTGTTTGAAGTGGTCGCGAAGTTGGGGTCGAGAAGGGTTCATGACTTAGGTAAAGAAAGATTGCTCCCGGAGATGCCGATATTGGTTTGCCCTGAACCGTTATGATTCAAGGCGGAGGTCTGTGCAACGTCTAAGGCGACCCATCAGATTGGGTATGCACACTGACGATAACTCCAGAGTCTCCTAAGGTTTCTCTAACGGCTCAAGGACGCGACCAACTGGCGAACATCCCAGGAGCATCAGAATTATAGTCCTAATTGTCGCTCAACCAAGTCTTGATATTGCCGAAATTAGGAGTATGGGAGGGAGTTATCGGTTCCAGTCGTTGGCGCTTTACAGATCGAGTTGCTTATGTTGCGCTAATGCATTGCCGACCTTCTCGCTGAGGCTGGCAATACGCTGACCAACCAGGTCTTTTGTCTGCGTGAGGGCATTCTGACCGGATAAATAGTCGTTGGTGATGTTCAGCGCAGCCATTACCGCTACCCGGTCGAGACCAACCACCTTGCCGGAAGCACGAATGTCTGCCATCTGCTTGTCGAGGAAACGCGCAGCTTTAGTCAGTGCATCGACTTCTTCCGCAGGGCAGCTGACTTGGTATTCCTTGCCTAGAATGCTGACGTTAACCGTACTCAATGCCTCACTCATACCTCAGTCTCGCTCAAGGGCTTTCAGCCGAGTGATCATCGATTCGACGCGAGTTTTGGCGAGTTCGTTTTTCTCAATCAGCTTGGCCCGTTCGGTGGACCAGTTTCGTTGCTGGGTTCGCAGCGCACGGTTTTCCTTACCCAGCACCTGTGTGAGCACAAGAAGTTCATCTATTTGTAGTTCTAACTGACTGAGTTGTTCGGTTTCGGCGGTAGAGCCCATGGCATCATTCTTATTCTGATTGTGGCAATTGTCATGTCATTGAGCGATAGTTTGCGCCGTTTTCAGCCCTTTGTGTAGCTTAAATATATCGTGTCAGATCTTGATCTCATGGCGCAAAATGCCTCCAGCGTGCTCCCCGTTGCCGAGTTGCATGGGGTCGTGTGCGGATTTGCAGCAGGCAACCCTACAGAATTTTCCCTGTCTGACTTTGTGCAGTTGGTGGGTACCGACGCATTGTCAGATGAACAAGCAGTGAATGAATTTGTCGGCGCCGTACTCGACGAGTTATTTGCTCCGGATATGGACTTCGTGCCGCTGGTTCCGGATGACGCCGAACTGTTGCGTGTGCGTCTCACCGGCATCGCCCAATGGACGGCGGGCTTTCTGAGCGGCTTTGGTGCCTCTTTTGACCGCCTCGGGGAAACAATGGCCGCTGACGGGGAGGAGCGCGCGACCCGTGACGCCTTGCCCCTGGAGGTGCAGGAAATCCTGCAGGACTTCGCCAGCATCAGTGGTCTGGATGAGGATGTTGAAGGCGACGAAGCAGGCGAAGTTTCTTTCATGGAGATTTTCGAGTATGTACGGGTGGCCGTAGTGTTAACCCTTTCTTCAATGCCGGATCGCGACCAAGAGCAAGATTAGGGAGCCTCTGATTAAGTCTCAAAAGCTCAGAGGATCTGGCTCGCAGGCTGGCAAGGCGCAGCTTGCAGGTCTCCTTTTTGGCAAGGAGGGTTACCTTGCCAAAAGCGGCAACGCGGTCAGCGTGCGAGCCAGATCCTCCCGAAGGGCGTTTCACACGGGCTCTGTGGACTTCGTTGCACTGCTTGCCAAGGTGGCCCCTCGCTGTGAACGTCACCACCGCCGAGTATAAAAAGCGGCGCAACACCCTCATGGGCATGATGGCGCCAGGCTCCATCGCGGTCATACCTGGCGCAACCCAACAACGTCGTAACCGCGACATACAATATCTGTTTCGCCAGGACAGTGACTTTTTCTACCTGACCGGGTTTGTCGAACCTGAAACACTGCTGGTGCTGGCGCCGGGCAGGGAACATGGCGAAGAGATTCTTTTTTGTGCGGATCGTGACAGCCATGCCGAACGTTGGCACGGCGAGCGTATGGGTCCGGAACGGGCGTCCCAGATGCTCGCCGTGGATGACGCATTTCCCGTCGCTGACATGGATGACATTCTACCCGGTCTGCTCGAAGGTACCGAACGCATCTATATCACGTTAGGGGAGTACCCGGCATTCGACGCGCGTTTGTTAGCATGGGTTGCCCAGATACGACAGCGTGAGGCGGCTGGTGCGCATCCGCCAGGTGAGTTTCTTGAACTCAAACACTTCCTGCATGAGCTACGTTTGTTCAAGAGTGGCAGGGAAATCGCGCTGCTGCGCCGTGCTGCAGAGATCACGGCAGGGGCACATGTGCGGGCCATGCAGACCTGTGCACCGGGCTTGACCGAAGGGCAGTTGGAAGCAGAACTGATCTATGAGTTTATGCGCAATGGCGCGCGCTCGCCGGCCTACCCCTGTATCGTTGGAGGTGGCAACAATGCTTGTATACTGCATTATGTCGACAATACAGCGACGCTGAAAAAAAATGATCTGGTACTGATCGATGCAGGTTGTGAGTATCAGCATTATGCAGCGGATGTCACCCGAACGATCCCGGTGCACGGACATTATTCAGCAAGCCAGCGGACGATCTACGATATCGTGCTGGCAGCTAACGAAGCGGCCATAGCCCAATGTCGGCCAGGCAGACATTTCAATGCGCCCCACGAGGCTGCACTGCGGGTGATGATTGAGGGTCTGGTCGCCCTGAATATGCTCACCGGCGATATTGAAGAATTGATTTCAAGCGAAGCATATAAGGCATTCTGCCCACATAAGACATCACACTGGTTAGGCATCGATGTCCACGATGTCGGGGATTACTGCATCGATGGCAGTTGGCGGGAACTCGAAGCCGGCATGGTGTTGACCATTGAGCCGGGCATTTATATTCCCCGTGACCAATCAACCAGACATTTACCGACAAAATATCGTGGTATTGGCGTGCGTATAGAAGATGATGTACTCATTACCCGAACGGGTTGTGAGGTACTCAGTGCAGGGGTGCCAAAGCACGCGCAAGAAATCGAAGCGCTGATGGCAGCTCCAGGATAGGAATTAGTGGCAGCCAGATCTAACATTGCAGTGGTCGGCGGTGGCTTGGTCGGAGCGAGTGCCGCGCTGAGCCTTGCTCAAAGTGGCTTCGCCATCACCCTCATTGACCGTCAACGCCCGCAGTTGTCCACCGGCACATTGGGTATCGACATTCGCAACGTTGCGCTGTCACCAGCTTCTCGGCAACTACTCGATAGCGTGGGTGTTTTCTCCGCGGTGCAATGCGCACCCTATAGTGCCATGTGTGTGTGGGAACAGTGGGGCAGTGGGCAGGTAACCTTTGCAGCGGCGGATGTCGGGCGCACGGAGCTCGGCTGGCTGGTCGAGATGAGCCCATTGCTGTGCGCTGCCTGGACGCAGCTCGACGCGCTGGACAATGTCGAAGTGCTGTTGGATACCATTACCGACGTCGCACCTGAAGAGGCCGGAGTCGCTTTGCAGTTTGCCACCGCACCTGCGCGGCGCTTCGATTTTCTGATCGCCGCCGACGGTGCCCAATCAATTGTCCGCCAGGCTTTAAACTTAAACGTGGTGAGTCAAGCCTTGGACCAGGTGGCCCTGGCAACCGTGGTGCGAACGGCGCGCCCTCACCAGCATACGGCTTGGCAGAGGTTCCTCACCGAGGGGCCGTTGGCTTTCCTGCCGGCCCCGGATGAACACCTTTGTTCCATCGTCTGGTCGCAAAGCAAAGCCAGCGTTAAGCGACGGTTGGCGCTGGATGATGATGCCTTTTGTGCAGAGATAGGACACGCTATAGAACATCGTCTGGGTGACGTCACGGCGGTCGATAAACGCCTGGCCTTTCCGTTGCGGCAACAGCGCGTGATAAACTGTGCCCCCCACGCCAGGGTATTGTTGGTTGGTGATGCCATGCGGGTTGTTCATCCATTGGCCGGGCTGGGCGTCAACCTGGGCTTGGAAGATGTAAATCAACTTTTGCTGGTCGCACATCGACATGCTGATTTAGCAGCCCCGGGCATATGGCAACGATATGCCCGGCAGCGCCAGGTGCGTTCGCAGATGATGATCCAAACCATGGCTGCGTTGCAGAAACTTTATAGCAACACCAATCCGGCAGTTACGCTATTGCGGAATTTTGGTGTTCAATCGTTTAATGCATTAGACGGGTTAAAGCGCCAGGTGATGCGCGAAGCGATGGGTCTCGGAGCGCTATCCGGGCCAGCATAAACCCTATACAGAGGATTTTCACGCCTATGACCACGCCGCAAAATGCAGGGCCTGCCAGAACGCCACTTTACGATCAGCATGTCGCCGCGGGTGGCAAAATGGTTGATTTTAGCGGCTGGTCCCTGCCTGTTAACTACGGCTCGCAGATTGAAGAGCACATGGCCGTACGCAGAGCTGCGGGTATGTTCGACGTTTCGCATATGACCATCATCGATGTGCAGGGTGCCGACGCCGAATCTTTCTTGCGTCATGTGGTGGCCAATGATGTCGCCAAACTCGATGAATGGGGCGCACTGTACGGTGCACTGCTAAATGCAACAGGCGGCGTGCTGGACGATCTTATCGTCTACTTCCTGCCCACCGGCTACCGCTGTGTGGTCAACGCCGCCACGCGCGATAAAGTGCTGGCCTGGTTCGCTGAGCATGCTCAGCCTGGTATGACATTTGAGCAGCGTGAATTGGTTATGATCGCCGTGCAGGGACCAGCGGCGATTGGTAAGCTGAATGAGGTGCGACCGGGTTTGGTACCTGCCGAGCTGAAACCTTTTCAGGCGGTACAGCAAGCGCAGTGGTTGGTTGGCCGCACCGGCTACACGGGTGAGGACGGGGTCGAGATCATGCTGCCGCCGACTGAAGGCGTCAGCCTGTGGCAGGACTTACTCGCCAATGGCGTAGCGCCTGCAGGCCTGGGCGCACGGGATACTTTGCGTCTGGAGGCGGGTCTCAACTTATATGGCCAGGATCTCGATGAAAACACCTCGCCACTGGCGTCCAACATCGGCTGGACCATTGCCTGGCAACCTGAAGAGCGTAATTTCATCGGTCGCGCGGCACTCGAAGCCGAACGTGGCAAAAGCCCGATGAAACTCACCGGGTTGGTATTGGCCGACAAAGGTATACTGCGGCACGGACAGATAGTCACCACCACTGCTGGGGATGGCATAATTACCAGTGGCACCTACTCTCCGACCATGGCGTGCAGTATCGCTTTAGCTAGACTACCTAGGGCGGCAAGCGGCGATTGCCAGGTGGAGATACGTGGCAAACAAAAGCTGGCACGAATTGTAAAGCCGCCGTTTGTACGAAATGGCAAGGTGCTGGTCGAGTTAAAATAGTACAAGTACCGGTGCGTGCGAAGTACAGACAGATAATATAAATGGGTCGGGCAAAAGGAAGGATGAACGGGATATGAGTGAGATTCCCACAGAGTGTAAATTTCTGGCGAGCCACGAATGGGCGCGTCTCGAAGAAGACGGTATGGTGACTGTTGGCATTTCCGACTATGCGCAAGACGCGTTGGGTGACGTTGTGTTTGTCGAACTGCCGGAAACAGGCCAACAAATTGCCGCCGGTGAAGAAGCGGGCGTGGTTGAGTCTGTTAAAGCCGCCTCGGATATTTACTCGCCGGTTTCGGGTAGCGTTGTCAGTGTCAACACCGCGCTGGAAGATGAGCCGGAGAAAGTTAATCAGGATCCATTCGGCGAAGGTTGGTTCTTCAAGATCGAGCCAGATGATGTGGGCGAGTTAGATGAACTCCTGGACGGCGATGCCTATCAAGAGGTTTGCGACGAAGAGGAACATTGAGTGCCATTTGTTCCGCATAGTGAAGCTGACATACAAGCCATGTTGGCCGAAATCGGCGCACCGTCGGTGGATGCGCTGTTTGATGAAATCCCCAGCCACTTAGCCAACGGTACCCTCGAGCGCGTACCGGCCGGCATGAGTGAACTTGCCATGTTGCAGATGATGCAAGCACGTGCGGAGCAGGATGCGAACTACACCTGTTTTCTTGGCGCCGGCAGCTACGATCATCATATTCCGGCTGCGGTGTGGGATATCGCTGCACGCGGTGAATTCATGACTGCTTACACGCCGTATCAGGCAGAGGCGAGCCAAGGCACACTGCAATTGATCTATGAGTATCAGTCGATGATGGCAACGCTGACCGGCATGGATGTCTCTAACGCGTCTGTTTACGACGGTGCCAGTGGTCTGGCTGAAGCGATACTGATGGCTTTGCGCGGCAACAAAAAGAACAAAAGCCGGGTGGTGCTGGTGGCGGATTCCGTGCACCCCCACTACACCAGTACCAGCCACAACATCGTGAAAAACCAAGACATCGAAATTCGCTCGCTGCCGATCGATGAGACCGGCATCGTCGCACTATCTGCTCTGGATGCGAGCGAAGCGCCCGCCGCGGTTGTCATCCAGCAGCCCAATTTTTTTGGCCGCCTGGAAGCCGTCGATGCGATCACGGATTGGGCGCACGCACACAATGCCCTGGTGGTGGCGGTGGTAAACCCGATGACCTTAGGCGTGCTCAAGCCACCAGGTGAATGGGGCGAACAAGGCGCAGACATCGTCTGCGGTGATGGTCAGCCCTTGGGTGTGCCAATGGCCTCGGGTGGACCATCGTTTGGTTTTACCTGTTGTCGCAAGAGCCTGGTGCGCCAGATGCCGGGTCGCATTATTGGCAAGACCCTCGACTTGGACGGCAAGGACGGCTACACGTTAACGCTGCAAGCCCGCGAGCAACACATCCGGCGGGGTAAGGCGACCTCAAATATCTGCACCAATCAGGGCTTGCTGGTCACCGCAGGGACGATCTATTTGAGCTTGGTTGGGCCCCAGGGTTTAGCTGAAGTTGCGCTGCAAAGTCACGCCAATGCATGTGAACTGATGCGCGAATTGGTGGCGCTGCCTGGTGTCGAGCCACTCTTCGCGGGACCGCATTTTCATGAATTTGCGCTGCGATTGCCCATTCCCGCGCGCCAGGTCGTCGACGCCATGATGGCTGAAGGTGTTTTGCCGGGCCTGTGTCTGCAAGACTTCTGCGGCGACCATTTCGTGGATGCAGAGCGCATTTTGTTGGTCGCGGTAACAGAGAAACGCACACAAGCGGAACTGGACGGCTATGTGCAGCTGCTGCAAGCGATACTCTCCGCGGAGGCATTAGCGTGAGTACTATTTTCGATATCAGTGCGAGTGGTCGTCGCGCCTTTGCCCAACGCGTAGATGTCAGGGCAGATGCCAGTTTGAGTGATTTACCCGCTGAACTGCTGCGCCAGCAACCGCCGGCGTTGCCGGAGGTTTCAGAACTACAGACAGTACGACACTACACAAATTTATCGCGCAAGAATTTCAGTATTGATACGCAGTTTTATCCGCTGGGCTCCTGCACCATGAAATATAACCCGCGTGGTGCTCATCAGGCAGCGAGTCTGGCAGGCTTTCTCGGCCGCCACCCGTTAGCACCGGAAGCTGCCAGCCAGGGACATTTATCTTGTCTGTATGATTTGCAGGAGATCCTCTGTGATGTCAGCGGCATGCAGGGCGTATCGCTGACACCCATGGCCGGCGCTCAAGGTGAGTTTGCTGGTGTCGCGATGATCAAGGCATATCACCAATCCCGCGATGACCACCAACGGGTTGAGATCCTGGTGCCCAGTACCGCCCATGGCACCAACCCGGCGACCGCTGTGATGTGTGGATATCGCGTTACCGAGGTGGCGGTGAATGCTTCCGGTGACGTAGACCTGGAGGCGTTACGCGCCAGTGTGGGACCTCAGACCGCAGGCTTGATGATGACCAATCCTTCGACTTGCGGCGTGTTTGAACGCCAGATCGAAGAGATTGCTAAAACCGTGCACGACGCCGGTGGTCTGTTGTACTACGACGGTGCCAATCTCAATGCCATTCTCGGCAAAGTTAAACCCGGTGATATGGGCTTTGATGTGCTGCACATGAACCTGCATAAAACTTTCGCTACCCCGCACGGCGGCGGTGGACCAGGAGCTGGGCCGGTTGGCGTGTCGCAACGCCTGCTGCCCTACCTGCCGCTACCGATAGTCGGCAAAGTCGAAACGGCACAAGGTGATAGCTATCGCTGGTTGGATGAAAACGATCTGCCTGCGAGTATCGGTCGTTTATCTGCTTTTGCCGGTAACGCCGGTATCCTGATACGTGCGCTGGCCTATGCACGCTTGCTCGGGCGGGAAGGCATGCACCGGGTTGGTGAATTCGCCACGTTAAATGCCAATTATATGGCTGTACGCCTGGCCAAAGCAGGCTTCCAGCTGGCCTATCCCGAGCGTCGTGCAACTCACGAGTTCATCATAACCTTTGCTTCTGAGGCCAAGGAGCTTGGGGTGACAGCTATGGATTTTGCCAAACGCCTGCTCGATTATGGCATGCACTCACCAACCACCTACTTCCCGCTGCTGGTGCCGGAGTGTTTCTTGATCGAACCCACCGAGACGGAAAGTCGCGAAGAACTTGACCGCTATGTCGATGCGCTGATCGCGATTCGAGAAGAAGCACGACGTGATCCCCAGTACGTCAAACAAGCGCCGTACACAACGCCGGTGCGCCGTCTCGATGACGTCAAAGCCGCCCGTGAGTTAAACCTGACCTGGTCCCCCGACTAGTGCTAGCGACCTCTGCCGAGTGATTGACCTCAAATTAACAACTGAGAGCTTGTGTCCCTGACACTAGCGCAGTAGAGCTTTGAGGTCCTCGACTGTATCGACAGGGAGAGAACATTCAAGACCGCTGCACACGTAAGCAGTCACTTTGGCTTGTTGTTCAGCACTGACCAGCCGGGGTAAGTAGGCGGGAATAAGCTGGGTGTCGTCATAGGGAATGGCGTAAATTCTACGCCAGGGCGTGAAGCCGTCTTGTAACTGCGCCGGCCAGGTCTGCATGGCATTCACCGGACCGCGCAATATGATAAATTCGGGTACATACACCGTATCCTCCAGTGCATGTAGCAAAGTGCAGTGTACAGCGGGCATGCGCTCCATTACCGCGCGGGCCCAGCGCAGAGTGTTGTGGGCGGCGTCTAAATATCGCGTTTCGCCCAACAAGTGACCGAGCTGCATGAGCCCTAGTGCGGCAGTGCCGTTGCCTGGCGGCAGCGCATCGTCCATGGTTGGCTTCGGCCGGTAAATCAGCTCCTCATGGTCGTGGGCGGTAAAGAAAAAGCCGCCGTTGTCATCATCGTAGAATTTATCCAGCAAGACATCCGCCAGCAACTTGGCGAACTGTATGTCCTGTTCGCGCCAGCGAGCGCTGAGCAAGGTCAACAGCCCATCCAGCACGTTTGCGTAGTCATCGAGATAACCGTGGTAACGCCGTTCGCCGTCTTTCCAGGTGGCGAACAGGTGTTCGCCATCCCAACTGTGCTCGCGCAGGAAGTCGGCGGTCTGCTGGGCCAGCTCAAGCCAGTCGTCGCGTTGTAATTGCCGCCCTGCGTGAGCTAGACCACGGATCAGCAAACCATTCCATGAGGTGAGTATCTTTTCATCTGTACTCGGCCGCACTCGGGTGTTGCGCTCGGTCAGGAGTTTTTGCTTGGCGCTGGCTAACAGCGTCAATGCCTCGTCCGGCTGCATCGACAAACGGCTGACCACAGAGCGCCAGGAGTCGTAGCGATGCAGATTCCACTTGTTTTCAAAATTTGCCGGTTTGTCCAGGCCGTATAGAGTTTCGATCAGTAGATTTTCTTCCGCGCTGAGCAGTTTTTTTACCCGGTCACGGCGCCATACGTAAAACTTTCCTTCTTCGCCTTCGGAATCTGCGTCCAGGGCAGCAAAGAAGCCACCGTCAGGATGCCGCATTTCTCGACACAACCAGCCGATGGTGTCTTCTATGGCCTCGGAAAACAGAGCGTCGGGACCCAACGTCAAGGCAAAGCTGTACAGCGACAACAATTGTGCGTTGTCATACAGCATCTTTTCGAAGTGCGGAATCATCCACCTGCGGTCCGTCGCATAGCGACAAAAACCTCCGCCGAGGTGGTCGTATATACCGCCACGAGCCATCTGCGTGAGGGTGGTCATCGTCATATCCAATGCCTGACTGTCATGGCCACCGTCACGCCGGCTATAGGCCCAATGCCGCAGAACGCGCTCCACCGCACTCGGCATGGGAAACTTGGGTGCGTGGCCGAAGCCACCCGCCTGACTGTCGTATTGTTGTGCCAGAGCATCCCTCGCGGCGGTTAACAGCGCCTTGTCTTCGATGCCGGGCTCGCGTGCCGGTGGCGCCATCTGTTGCAGGGTTTGCCGTATTTTTTCGCCCTGTTCGTTGAGTTCCGTGCGTTTGGTGTCGAACACTTCTTTCAAGCGCAGCAGCAGGTCGGTGAACCCTGGTAGCTGGTAGCGCGGTGTTTTCGGGAAATAGGTGCCGCCAAAAAACGGCAACATGGTTTGCGGATCGATGATCATGGTCAGCGGCCAACCGCCGCTCGTCTGGGTCAGCAGCGCTAAACTTGTCTGATATATCTTATCCAGATCCGGACGTTCTTCGCGGTCGACCTTGATGTTGATGTAGTGTTCGTTCATTAATGCGGCAGTAGCTTCATCTTCGAAGGACTCATGGGCCATAACGTGGCACCAATGGCAGGTGGAATAGCCGATAGATAAGAAGATCGGTTTGTCCTGTTGACGCGCCAGTTCTAACGCCTGATTGTCCCAGGGGTGCCATTGCACCGGGTTTTCGGCGTGCTGCAGCAGGTAGGGGCTGGTCTCCCCAGCTAAGCGATTGGTCATAGTGCCCTATGTTGAAGCCTGAACGCCGCCATTGCACGGAACTTTCCAGTCTGGGTCTGTCTGGATAATAAATGGCTTTCGATTTGTGCTTCACCAATTTTTCCGGTATCAAGGCGAATTGGCGGGCAAAGACTGCAGAGCGGGGAACGCATGGTTGATGCAGATGGTTTTCGACCGAACGTTGGCATTGTCCTCGCCAACGGCCAGGGCACAGGACAAGTACTATGGGCGCGCAGGGTTGGCGGGCATGATGCCTGGCAGTTTCCCCAGGGTGGCATCCATGAAGGTGAAACGCCGGAAGAAGCATTGTTTAGAGAACTGCACGAAGAAGTTGGCCTGCAGGCTGGCGAAGTAAAAATAGTTGCTAGCACCAAAGGCTGGTTGCGATATCGCCTGCCGCGGCGTCTGCGACGAAACAATTCAACGCCTGGATTTGTCGGGCAAAAACAAAAATGGTTCTTGTTGGAAATGCTTGCAGAAGACGACGCGGTAAGTATGGATTGTGGACCTAAGCCCGAGTTCGACCACTGGGCCTGGGTGTCATTCTGGTTTCCACTGACCCAGGTGGTGGACTTTAAACGTGGTGTCTATCGGCGGGCATTGGCAGAACTGGCGCCGCATCTACCTTTGAGTGACATGCCGGGATAATGCTCAACGCACTTCGTCAAATCGTTCTAAAGTTTACCGCTCACAGTCATTTTGCAGACGCGGTGAAGTCGCTGGTGACCGACGTAAAAGTGGCCATGAACACTGATGTGTGTTCAATCTATCTCCTTAATGCCGAACACAATGCCTACGCGTTGGCTGCCACGGACGGTTTGAATCAGTCTCAAGTAGGTTCTGAATTGCTGAAGCTCGATCAGGGCCTGGTCGGTCTGGTCGGGCGACGGGCCGAACCGCTCAACCTGGATCGGGCTCAGGAGCACCCCAAATATTATTTCCTGCCGGATACCGGTGAGGAAGCTTTCAACTCGTTTCTGGGCGTGCCCATCATCCACCAACGCAGGATGCTTGGCGTGCTGGTGGTCCAGCAAAAGGATTCACGCAAATTTGATGAGTCCGAGGAAGCCTTTCTGGTGACCTTGGCCGCTCAGCTGGCCACGGTGGTATCCCACGCAGAGGCAGTGGGCGACAGCGCGTTACCTAATCCTAAAAAGCATAAGCTGGAAGACAGCTGTTTCATCGGCATAGCCGGGGCGCCGGGCATTGCCATCGGCACGGCAGTTGTCATTCATCCGGTTGCCAACCTCGACGCGGTGCCCGAGCGTGAAGCCGAGAATATTGTCATTGAGCTGGTGTTACTGGAACGCGCCCTGGAAGCGGTCAGGACCGACATCAAAAATATCATCGAACAGTTTTCCAACAGTTTGCCAAAGCAGGAACTTGCGCTGTTTGACGCCTATCTGCACATGCTGGATGAAAACGCCCTGGCCGGTGATATCCGCGCCGAGGTACAACTAGGTCAATGGGCCCAGGGTGCGCTGAAGAAAGTCATACGTGAACATGTTGGTCGTTTTGAGTTGATGGAAGATCCCTATCTGCGCGAACGAGGCGCGGATGTGAAAGATCTTGGTTTGCGTGTGTTGGCCTATCTGCAGGATATACGTGACAAAAAGACCAAGTTTCCAAAAAATACCGTGTTGGTAGGAGAAGAAGTCACTCCGGCAATGTTAGCGAAACTGCCGACCGAGAGGCTTTGTGCGATCGTTTCAAACAAAGGCTCGAGCAACTCTCATGTAGCGATCCTCGCACGCGCCATGGGCGTGCCCGCGGTGATGGGGGCGGTTGATCTACCCACTTATGATCTCGAAGACGAACTGCTTATCGTCGATGGTGACTACGGCGAGGTTTTCACCCAGCCAACGCAACAACGCATAGATCTCAACCGCGAGTTGATGAAACAGGAGCAGATTTTTGATGAAGAACTGAGCGAACTCAAAGACCTGCCCTGCATCACCCGGGATGGCTGGCGCGTGCAATTGTGGGTAAACATTGGCCTGTCTGGCGACATCACCCGCTCATTGGACCGTGGTGCAGAAGGTATTGGTTTGTTCCGCACAGAAATCCCGTTCATGTCCCAGGACCGGTTTCCAACCGAGGCGGAACAGCTGGTCATTTACCGGGAACACATGGAGGCCTTTGAGCCACGACCGGTGACCATGCGCACTCTGGATATTGGTGGCGATAAATCTTTGAGTTATTTCCCCATCAATGAAGAAAACCCATTCCTGGGTTGGCGTGGCATACGTGTGACATTGGACCACCCGGAAATCCTGCTGGTGCAGGTGCGTGCCATGATCAAAGCCAACGCCGGACTCAAGGGTAAGCTGCGCATCATGTTGCCAATGATCTCCAGCCTGACAGAATTGTTCGCCGCTAAAGTACTGATCAAGCAGGCTTTCGATGAAGTAACCGAAGAAGGCTTTGCGGTGACAATGCCGGCAATCGGTGTGATGGTGGAAGTGCCCGCAGCGGTTTATCAGGCGCGCCAATTGGCCAAGGAATCAGACTTCCTGGCAGTCGGTTCAAACGATCTGACGCAATACATGCTCGCGGTAGACCGCAACAACCCACGTGTCGCGCAACTGTACCAGGAGATGCACCCTGCGGTGATCACCGCGCTGCGCGAGGTTGCCCGCGCCGCCCATGCGGAACAAACCGGTCTTGGCATTTGCGGCGAGTTTGCGGGTACCCCGGAAGGTGCGGTACTGCTGATGGCCATGGGTTATCACGTGCTTTCGATGAATGCGACGCACCTGCCAAAGGTGAAATGGGTGATCCGGCAGATCAAGAGGACAGATGCCAGGCGCATGCTGGCGAAGGTCTTACGCATGAATACGTCGGAGGAGGTTCGCGCTTATATGCATCAACAGCTGACTGATGCTGGGCTTGGCCGGGTTTTACCGCATCATCACGAATAGGTTTGTGTTCTCTCGACCGGTCTGAGGTCCGAGGTTTTCTTTTTCGGACCGCTGTAAGTTCATCCACGCTCCGAGCTACCGAACATTTCCATATCGTCAAACAACCTTAGACAACCCACCATCCATATTAATAGCGCATCCGGTGATGTAAGAAGAAGCCTCACTGGCCAGAAACAGCCCCAAATTCGCACACTCTTCGGCTTCCCCCATACGTCCCATGGGTAATCGTGTACCGGCCTTGGCGATAAATTCATCCAGTGATTCGTTGGCTCCGGCGGCCTCGTGCATGCGCACGATCTGATCGCTCTTGATGAAGCCGATCAGCATGGCGTTGACTAGTATGTTAAGTGGGGCGCCTTCGGCGGCCAGTACCTTGGTCAGGGCCATGCCGGCGGCGCGGGTGACGGAAGTGGGTGCGGTGCGGGCGTCCGGTGCTTTGGCGAAGACATTCAACAGGTTGATGATACGGCCCCAGGATTGCGCTTCCATATGTGGCCACACCAGACGGGTCATGCGCACCGCCGCCATCAGTTTCAGGTCGATATCCTTCTGCCAGTCTTCGTCGGTAATTTCGATAACCGGTTTGGTTGAGGCTTGGCCCGCGTTGTTAACCAATATGTCGACACCGGCAAATCGCTCGACCACTGCCGCATGGGTCGCGATGATACTTTCGGGGTTGCTGACATCGCAGGAGAAGGCTGCGATTTCGCCGCCAGGCTGCGCACTGATCTCGGCAACCGCCTGGTCCAATGGTTCTTGTCGGCGGGCAAGGATCGCGACGCGAGCGCCTTCGGCATAGAAAGCTGCCGCCATGGCTTTGCCGAGACCGAGGCTGCCACCGGTGATGATGGCTGTTTTGTTGTGCAGTGATGTGTCCATGTATGTCCTGTCTGGTATGTCTTTTGTGGGTCTTCTACAAGTCAAATTCGAAATCGACCAGGCCCGCTGATATACCGCCGCTGGCGTAGCTCTGCTCAGCGAACCGCAAGCGGTCGTGGCTGAGAATGAGGGAGGTGCTCGCGCGGGTGCCATATTCGTCGCCGACAATGAAGCATGAGCCTACTTGACGCTCGGTTTCGATGGGTCGACCGCGATGAGGCAATTGATCGTCGGCAGGTATATCGCTGTCGTGTAGCAGGCCGATAAGATCGGCGGCATCGAACGGTTGACTGGTAATCTTCTGCAGGCCCTGGGCGCCGAAGATACATTTGGGCCACTCGGCGCCGAGCTCGGCATTGCTCAAACCGTAGAAGCCTGGTTGCAGCACGTCGGTGGTGCCCTTGTTAGATGTGTACACCAGGTCGTCGCCATCGAATAGCAATAAGTTGAAGCCGGCATAGTCCGGTCCGTGCACATGGTGGGCGTAGTGTTGTGCGCTATCTGTGCCGGTTAAGAATGCATGTACTAACAAGCCCCGGGAAAGTCTGGCAGGGCCATCGTCAGGATCTGAGAAGTTTGTTACAGCAGCGAAGCGGCCGGTGCGGGTGGTGCCGAGCCAGGTGCCACCGGCCACCAGGTCGCGTCCCGCCAAAACTTGCTCGTGGTCTTGCCAGAAATGGGCGGGCGCACTGGCACGACCGTGAAATTCATCGCGATTTGCCGCGATTATCAATGGAAAATCCGCGGCAGAGCGATAGCCCACAAGAATCAGACACATACCAAGTCATCACTGAACAGACAGCCACGAGTCTACCAGGGGTGAAAAAAGATCACACAGTTGGGAGATTGGGTTAAGCTGCGCAATCATTACGGCCAACCCTGTCCCGCGTGCATTATCCTGAAATTGACTCTGTAATTGTCTCCCTGGGACCCCTGGCAGTGCGTTGGTATGGCCTGTCGTATCTGGCCGGTTTTGGTGTGGTGTGGTGGCTCGGGAACCGTCGTGCGGCTGCGCATCAAAGTGGTTGGACGGCCGAAAATATTTCTGACCTGGTCTTCTACTGCGCCATGGGCGCTGTTCTTGGTGGCCGCATCGGCTACGTCTTTTTTTACAATTTCGAGGTGCTGTTGGGAGACCCGCTGTATCTGTTCCGCATGTGGGAAGGTGGTATGTCATTCCACGGTGGGTTGTTGGGCGTGGTGACCGGGGGCTGGTTTTTTGCGCGTAAGAGCCAACGTCCGATTGTCCAGGTGATGGATTTTCTGGCGCCGCTGTGCCCGATTGGTTTGGGCTTTGGCCGGCTTGCTAATTTTATCAACATGGAGTTACCGGGCCGGGTGACGGACAGCCCCTTTGGCCTGATCTACAGCTGCGACGCTGTACGTGGGTTGAACTCGATGTGTGTTGGCGCGTGGGAATCTGTGGCACGGCATCCTTCGCCGCTGTATCAGGCTTTCACTGAAGGAGCGCTGTTGTTTGTGTTGGTGTGGTTGGTCTCGGCTAAACCAAAACCCACTGGCATGGTCAGCGGAGTGTTTCTCATCGGCTACAGCACGTTTCGCATGACCACAGAATTGTTTCGTTCTCCTGATGCTCACATCGGATTTATCGCCTTCGATTGGCTGACCATGGGCCAGTTGTTATCGCTCCCGATGATGATCGCTGGTATCCTGTTGGTATTGTGGTCGCGCACACAAAGCGTTGCCCAAAGCCCGGCACCGCTCACCTGACATTCCGCGCAAAGATTCCAAAGGAAAGCGTAAGTTCATGAAGCAATACTTAGATTTGATGCGACATGTACGCGACAACGGTACGTTCAAAGACGACCGCACCGGCACCGGCACCTATAGTGTGTTCGGTCATCAAATGCGCTTCGATTTGAATGAAGGATTTCCGCTGGTGACGACTAAGAAAGTTGCCATACGGCTCATTATTCATGAGCTGCTGTGGTTTCTGTCCGGCGCCACCAACATCAAATACTTAACCGACCACAATGTACACATCTGGGATGAATGGGCCGATGAGCAGGGCGAACTCGGGCCGGTGTACGGCTCCCAGTGGCGCTCATGGCCAGCGCCGGGTGGTGGTGTCATTGACCAGATCTCACGATTGGTTGAGTCGATAAAACACAATCCGGACAGCCGCCGGCATATCGTCAGTGCCTGGAATGTCGCCGAAGTCGACGCCATGGCCTTGCCGCCGTGCCATACCCTTTTCCAGTTCTATGTCGCCGACAATAAATTGTCTTGTCAGTTGTACCAGCGCAGCGCCGATATATTTCTTGGCGTGCCATTCAACATAGCCTCTTATGCGCTGCTAACGATGATGGTTGCTCAAGTCGCAGACCTTGAACTGGGTGATTTCGTCCACACTTTCGGTGACGCACATCTGTACACCAATCACCTGGAACAGACGGATAAACAACTTGATCGCTTGCCAATGCCACTACCAGTCATGAACTTGAATCCCGCAGTAAAAGACCTGTTCGGTTTCCGTTACGAAGATTTCAACTTAACCGGCTATCGCAGCCACAATGCCATCAAAGCGCCTATCGCTGTCTAACCCGATCCTCGCGTGCACACCTCGTTAATATGGGCGATGGCCGAGAACCGTGTCATTGGCCGCGATAATTCCTTGCCCTGGCGGCTGCCTGAAGATATGCGGCATTTCATGAATGTGACCATGGGCAAACCCGTGCTGATGGGGCGTAAAACCTTCGAGTCGATGAAATCTGCCTTGCCTGGGCGCACCAATATTGTGCTTACCCGAGACCGGCAATGGCGCCGTGATGGGGTGAAAGTCGTTCACGACCTGCCGGCGGGCATCGAGCTTGCACAACATCAATGTGTGGTCGACGGGCAAACTGAGCTGATGATTATCGGCGGTGCGGACGTTTATGCGTTGGCATTGCCGCTGGCCACCCGCCTCTACATCACCCACGTTCATGCAAATCCCACTGGCGATGTGTTGTTCCCGGAATTCGACTTGAGTCAGTGGCATTGTGTCAGTGAAGCGCAGTTCTCAGCAGATGATAAACACTCCGCCGCCTTTACCATCGCGTGCTACGAGCGCGAAGGACACTCTTGATTCTGGTAGGGTGGCGGCCCGGTCAAATTAAGGCAGTGACTTAATGAGCCTCTTGTTGTTTTCGCATGTACGGTCTTATCTGTGGCGTCCAGCCGTACTCGTGCTGTTCGGTGTAGGACTCGGCGCGACATCACTGCCGTTGCATGCATTGGCTGGCGACACCGATACGGTTGTTATCCCGCCGAACATTGTGACCTACAATGTGCCGCCGTTGCCGCTGAGCATGGCTAATCGACTTCAGCGTTATGCCAATACCCGCAGTGCGGTGTTGGCAGGTTGGCAAGGAGACGAGTTGTTGATCTACACGCGTTTTGCCGACGGCACGCAATTGCACCGGGTGGCGCAACCGTTAGGCTACCGTGAACAACTCACCTTTCTTAGTGAACCTCTCGGTGACGTCGTCGTGCCTAAAGCAGGGGCTACGAATCAAGTCATTCTCAGTTGGGACGTGGGTGGTTCTGAGTTTGATCAGCTGTTTCTGTTCGACCTGCAAAGTGGTGATGCCAAGATGGTCACCGATGGCAAATCACTGTACAGCCATGTGTTGTGGGCGCCGGATGAGCAGCGCTTTGTCTATGTCACCACCGCGCGTAACGGACGTAACTGGGACACCCACCTGCAGAATCTCGATGGCGACATTGAGCATCTGCTGGAAACTCAAGACGGCTATTGGTTTCCCATCGACTGGTCCAGAGATGGTAAACGGTTGTTGATACGCAAGCGCGTGTCGGTCAACGAATCGTCCATTTATGAGCTCGATATCGCCACCAGGAAGCTGCAGCCATTACTTGGTACGGACCAACGTATGGCCATCGCCAGTGCATCTTATGACGGGCGTGGAGGTCTGTTTTTCACTTCTGATGAAGGGTCCGAATTTCTGCGCTTGCACCATCTGAATCTTGCCAGCGGTGCGATCGAGGTCGTCATTGAAAACGTCGAGTGGAATATCGAAGGCTTTGGTCTATCTGCAGACTACGACAAGCTGGTGTTTATGGTGAATGAAAATGGTGTCTCTAAGGTCAATGTATGGCACCTGCCGACGCGCCGGCCGGTGCCGCTGCCAGAGCTACCCCAAGGCGTAGTCGGTAGTGCTGCCTTTTCACCCGACGGTGGCAAGCTCGCCCTCACCATCAACAGTGCCACGGCGCCGTCTGATATTTATGTGGTCGATTTTAAAGCCGGAGATCTCGAGCGATGGACCTCCAGCGAAGTAGGGGGTTTGGATAAAGATCGCTTCGTTGATGCGCAAGCCTTCAGTTACCAGAGTTTTGATGGGCGGGACATCCCGGCGTTCATCTACCGGCCCAACACGCCAGGGCCTCACGCTGTGGTGATTTCCATTCATGGCGGGCCAGAACGCCAGTATCGCCCCTACTTCTCCACCACCGTGCAATCCTATGTCGCGGAGATGAACGTGGTCGTGATCGCACCGAACGTCCGTGGCTCCAACGGCTATGGCAAAACTTATCTTGATTTGGACAATGGCTATTTGCGTGAAGATTCGGTTAAAGATATCGGCGGCCTGCTGGATTGGATCGATGACCAGGAGGACCTCAATAGTGATCGCGTGGCGGTGATCGGCGGCTCCTACGGTGGTTACATGGTGTTGGCATGCATGGTGCACTACGGTGAACGTCTGACCGCAGCGGTAGAATCTGTTGGCATTTCCAATTTTGTCACGTTCCTTGAGAACACCCAACCCTATCGTCAGGACATTCGCCGCGTTGAGTATGGCGATGAGCGGGATCCGGACATGCGTGCGCACTTGCAGAAGATTTCTCCGCTGCACCATGTGGACAAAATGATCACCCCGGTCATCATCTCTCAAGGCGCAAATGATCCTCGGGTACCCGCTTCGGAGAGCGAACAGATTCGTCTCGCCTTAGAGGCTGCCGGGGTGCCGGTCTGGTATGTGTTGGCAAAAGACGAAGGCCATGGCTTTCGCAAGAAGGTGAATCGAGACTACGATCGGGCCGCCAAATTTGCCTTTCTTGAGGCCTATCTGCTACAAGAATGAGTAACGGCAAGCTCGCCCTGGTGGTCAACCCCATGTCCGGCCGCGATGTGCGGCGCCTGGCAGCGCGGGCCACCAATATGACCCACGAAGCCAAGCGCGATATCGTCGCGCGCGTAGCGGCAGGAGCCGATGCGATGGGTGTGACGGACATCTACATCACCAAAGAGCCGTTCCAGATTTCTTCCATGGCGTTGCAACACATGGACCTCAAAGCCAAGGTGCACATAGTCGAGCATAAACTGTCCAATGACGCCTTGGACACTGAGCGCTCCATGGTGCTGTTTCGGCAAGCGGGTTGCCAGACGTTCGTCTCCATCGGTGGCGATGGCACTAATCGCGCCATTGTGCGAACCAGCCCGGATATCGATCTGGTGCCTCTTTCCACTGGCACCAACAACGTTTTTCCCGTCCTGGTTGAGCCCACTGTGGCAGGCATGGTCGCCGGTTTGAATGCCTGTGGCCGCTTGACTGAAAGCAAGGATTTCAAACAACGCGTCAAAGTGCTGCATGTGAACACACCCCACGGTGATGATGTGGGGCTTATTGATGCCGTGCTGTTGCGTCGTGATCATGTGGGAAATCTTTTGCCCTTCGATGCGGACCGGATAGCGCAGATTCTGCTGACCCGGGCGGAGCCAAATTCCATTGGCATGTCGCCTATCGGTGGCTTGATTCATCCTGTGTTTGCTGAACATGACCATGGTTTGTTGGTCAACATTGACCCAACGGCGGAACCGGTGATTGCGCCGTTGTCGCCGGGATTATTCCGACCGGTGCCGGTGAGTGAAGTCTCCATTATCGACTTTGACGTGGCCGTGGCGTTTAGCGGTCCGGGTGTCATCGCGTTGGATGGCGATCGAGATCTCAAATTGCGCGAGGGCGAGCAGGCTAGTGTCACCATACGTCGCGACGGACCCTGGGTGATTGATGTCGAGGCCGCCATGCGCTGGGCAGTGTCACAAGGTATCATGGCGCCGTCCAGTCTCAGGCAATAAGAAACAGCAGATGATCGTAAAACCTCGTATCCGCGGCTTTATTTGTACTACCGCACATCCTGTTGGCTGCAAAGCTAATGTAGAAAAGCAGATTGAATATGTCGGCGCTCAAGGTGCGATATCTTCGGGCGAGTTGAAAAATGTATTGGTGCTTGGCTGCTCCGGCGGCT
>SMVB01057982.1_pt1 | contig 58628 bp, 45 predicted proteins | sample 2456461 | NCBI WGS metagenome assembly SMVB01 (sample SAMN11095934, study PRJNA526329) | marine sediment metagenome | biome: Marine sediment; feature: Surficial sediment; material: Deep marine sediment; isolation source: Hadal surficial sediment | place: Pacific Ocean | collected 2014-05 | depth...
CCCTTAAAGAAGATTCTTAGTCTTAATAAGGGCGGGGTCGAATTGCGCACAACCTCTGGGATGACCGGTGCAAATATAACGCTACCAACGGCTTGCGTCTACCCATGGGGTGTGGAGAGATGCGGATCCGGTGTGGATCAGGGGTGGAAGAAGTCGGACTTCTCCACGGCTGTCCAGAGGCCACCGCGAGGGGCCCGGGGGCGGGGCCTGGGAATGTGGAGAAGGGGCGGCCAGGGCCCCGGGTGTCCACGGGGCGAGCACAGGTGAGTCCACGTCGTTTCCAGAGGGTTTCCACGGGTTGTCGGTCGGTCTTCCAGGTTCCTACGGGTCCTCAATGCCTCTGAAGTCGCTGGAAGAGCCCCTCGAGCGCGGCCTGGGTATCGGGATCCTCGGTGTTCAGCTTCGATATCTTCGAGACCGCGTGGAGGACGGTCGAGTGGTCGCGGCCCCCGAAGAAGCCGCCGATCTCCTCGAGGGAGTGGCGGGTGATCTTGCGCGCGATGAACATGGCCACCTGGCGTGGGTAGGCGATGCTGTTCGTGCGCTTCTTGGACTGCAGGTCGGAGAGCTTCACGGCGAACTTCTCGGTGACGACACGGATGATGTCGTCCATCGAGGGCTGCCCGCGCTGGACCTGGAAGATGTCGTGGAGCGCCTCGAGGGCGAGGTCGGTGGTCACGCGTTGGCCCGTGAGGTTCGAGTACCCGAGCAGCTTGATGACGGCACCTTCGAGCTCGCGCACGTTCTCCTCGACGTGCTCGGCGATCATCTGCGCCACGTCGTCGGGGAACTCCTGACCGCGCTCGCGACTCTTGCGCTTCACGATCGCCATGCGCGTCTCGTAGCAAGGGGCCTCGATCTCGGTGACCATGCCCCACTTGAAGCGCGACACGAGGCGGTCCTGGAGGGTGGGGATGTCCTTCGGCGGGCTGTCGGAGGAGAGCACGATCTGCTTGCCCGCGTTGTAGAGCGTGTTGAAGGTGTGGAAGAACTCCTCCTGGGTCCGCTCCTTGTTCGCGAGCAGGTGGATGTCGTCGACGACGAGCACGTCGATGCCCCGGTACTTGTTGCGGAAGGCGGCGAGGTCCCCGTTCTCGAGCGCGCCGATGAAGTGGTTGACGAAGGTCTCGCAGGAGAGGTAGAGGATCCGCACCTGCGGCCAGCGGTCGAGGATCGAGAAGCAGATGGACTGGAGCAGGTGCGTCTTGCCGAGCCCCACGTTGCCGTGCAGGAAGAACGGGTTGTAGGACTTGCCCGGCGACTCGCCCGCGCCCATCGCCGCCGCGTGCGGGAAGCGGTTGCACGGACCCACGACGAAGTTGTCGAAGGTGTACTTCGGGTTCAGCACGACGTCGCTGTCCCAGAGGAGCCCGTGGGTCCGGGCCAGGGCCGCGGGAGGCGAGGTCCGCGGGCTGGACCCCGAGGTGGGCGCCGCGGCGGGCGCGGCGGGCTGCGGCGATTCGGGCGACGGCCTACGGGAAACGGTCAACTCAGGGTCCACCGTGAAGGTGACGGTCCGCTTCGTCCCGAGGACGGCGAGGACCGACTGCTCGAGGATGTCCCGGTAGTACTTCTCGAGCCAGTCCCGGGCGAAGCTGTTCTGCACGGCGAGCACGACGTTCTCGTCGTCGACGCTCGTGAGCGCGGCACGCCGGAACCAGGTCTCGAACTGCTCCACTTGGACGCGCTTCATCACGGCGCTCTGAAGCTTTGCCCAGATGTCCTGGAGCTCGTCGGCGGCTCCCGAAGGTGACACGGCCAGCGTCATCGTCTCACCACCCGATCGGTCCGGGTTGCGATCCGAGACCGGAAGCACGCTCGACTCCTGCATGGAACTGAATCCTTTCGCTCTCGTCCATGGAACGATCTCTTCCAGAAATGCGCCGGAGCTCGAAGCCCGCGCCAGCTCGAGCCGGGGTGGGCCGCCTCATGACCTTCCGACCCTGGACGCACACGCTCGGTTGGCAGGCGGCTCTGGCGAGGTTTCACCCCGTCGACGCCCGAGGAAACCGGTGCGGAGATCTGCACGGGATCTGTGGGCTCGCGGTGGTGGCTGGGGGAGAGCGGCTCGGCAAACGGGTGACCCTTGGTCGGAGGGCATTACACTCGCGAGCTGTGGAGAGGTCAACGTCTCCGCGCGAACTCTTCACACTCTCCCCACGCGAAGTGAAGAGTCACGAGCACTTACGCGCATGCGAAAAAGTTTTCCGCAGTATGTCCACAGCCCTGTGGATATCTTGTTCATTCGTGGTCCGCCCGAGCGAGATGCGCAGCCCTGCGCGCGCGCGTTCCGCGTCGAGGCCCATGGCGATGAGCACGTGCGAGGGCTCGGGCGCTCCGCTCGCGCACGCCGAGCCGGCGCTCACCTCCAGGCCGGCGAGGTCGAGGCGCGTGACGAGCACGCGGCCGTCCGCTTCCGCTATCGATAGGCACAGGGTGTTGGGGAGGCGCTGCGCCGAATCGATCGCGGGTCCGAGCAACGTGACGGACGCTATAGTAGTCTGAACTTCCTGCCACAGGGCCTTCGAGTACACCCGAGTGCGGGCCGCGTAGTCCGCCTGCTCCGCCGCGGCGAGCTCGATGGCGAGGGCCCCCCCGACGATCCCCGCGACGTTCTCTGTTCCGGGACGGAGACCGGCCTCCTGCCCCCCCCCATGGCTCAGCGGGGCGAGGACCGTCCCCTGGCGGCGGTAGAGCACGCCCACACCTTGGGGCCCGCCTACCTTGTGGGCGGAGAAGCTCGCGAGGTCCACGCGCCACTCCGTCAGCTCGACCGGCACGCGGCCGAGGGCCTGCACAGCGTCCGTGTGGAACAGCGGGCGTTCCCCCGGGGGTAGTTCCGCGAGGCCGGTGCCGATGGCCGCGAGCGGCCCGAGCGCGCCCACCTCGTTGTTCGCGGCCATCACGGAGACCAGGCGCGCGCCGCGCGCGGCCAGCAGCACGGCGCGCGCGTCGGGTCGCCCCTCCGCATCGACCGCCACGCGGTGCACGGGATGCCGCTCTGCCTCGAGCGCTGCGGCGGGACCCAGGATGGAAGAGTGCTCGACCACGGTCGTCACGAGTGCCGCGCCCGGCCCGGCCGCGCGCACGGCCCCCAGCACGGCCATGTTGTTCGCCTCCGTGCCGCCCCCCGTGAAGAGGATCTCGTCCTCGAGGGCGCCGAGTGCCGCGGCGACGCGCTCGCGCGCGTCGTCGAGCAACTGGCGGGCCCGCCGGCCCGATCCATGGACGCTCGACGGGTTGAGAGGTGGGCCGGAGGCGAGCTCGGCGAGTCGCGCGCGCACTTCCGGCCGCAGCGGGGTCGTCGCGTTGTGGTCGAGGTATACGCGGCGCATGGTCAGCTCCCGGCGGCGGGCAGGAGCGACCGGTACAGGTCCGCGTACCGGTGCACGATCTTCCGGCGATCGAAGCGCTCGACCGCGATCGCGCGTCCGGCGCGCCCCATCTCCGCCGCCCGCGCGCGGTCGCTGAACAGCGCGCGGATGCGCTCCGCGAACGCCTCGATGTCCTCCACGGGCACGAGGAAGCCGCTCACGCCGTCGTCCACGACTCCCGCCACGCCCCCGACGTCCGTGCCCACGACCGGCGTGCCGCAGGCCATCGCCTCGAGCGCCGAGAGTCCGAACGACTCTTCTATCGACGAGAGCAGGAAGACGTCGGCTGGCGCGAGGAGCTCGGGCAGGGCGTCACGGGTGCCGAGGAACGTCACGCGCCGCGCGAGGCCGAGCTCGCTCGCGAGGCGCCGGCACTCCGCCTGGTCGGGCCCGTCGCCCACGAGGGTGAGGCGCGCGTCGGTGCCCTCGGTCGCCATCGCGAACGCGCGCACGAGCCACGGCACCCGTTTCACGGCTCGGAAGTTGCTGACGTGGACAGCGCTCGGCGGCCCGCTCGGCGCGTGCTCGCCCGGCCTGAACAGGTCGACGTCGACGAAGTTGGGGATGACCTGGATCCTGCACGGCGACTCCCTGAAGCCGTTGGAGAAGTTGTCGCGCGTGCGCTGCGCGAGCTCCTCCGAGACGGCCGTCACCGCGTCGCTGGCCAGGATCACGAATTGCGTCAGCGCCGCGTACGAGGGGTCGTTGCCCACGAGCGTGATGTCCGTGCCGTGCAGCGTCGTCACGACCTTGGGCGCCGGGCGGCCCTTGTCGCGCTCCGCGGCGGAGCGCGCGAGGAAGGCGTTGACCGCGTGTGGCAAGGCGTAGTGCGCGTGCAGGATGTCGAGACCCTCGCTGCGATGCAGGTTCAGAATGCTCGATGTGATCGCGAGGTCGTGCGGCGTCGAGTGGAAGAGCGGGTACGGGATACCCTGCGCCACGTGCATCTCGACTGGCCCCGGCGCGCGCGCGAGCCGGGGCGGGACCTCGTGCGAGAAGAGGTGCACACGGTGGCCCTCATCGGCGAGCGAGAGTGCGAGCTCGCTCGCGACGACACCCGATCCGCCGTAGGTCGGGTGGCAGAGGATGCCGATCCTGAGCTTCGATTCGTTCGGTTCCATGGTGGGTCCAGGCCGATTGCGACCCAGCCTGTGCGGGCGGCGGCGATCACTCCGCGGAAGGTGGCGTCCGCGCCCCGAAGACCTCGCGCGGCAGCGCCGGCAGATCGCGCGCGCGCACGATCTCAGGCGCCCGTGCCGGCGCCGACGCGCGCGGCGCCCGGCCGCCGCGGCCCGGTGGCGTGATCACGCCACCGTCGCCGGCCTTCGTCCGGGGCAGCGCGGCGAGCTCGGGGTCCTCCGCTTCGCGCTGCATCACCTCCGCGGCGAGCAGGTCGTGGTCACGTGCGCCACGCGAGGTGGGGGCGTACTCGAAGATCGTCTGCCCGTAGCTCGGGGCCTCGGCGAGCTTGACGTTCGTGCGAATCGCGGTCCGGAACACCTGCTCGGGGAAGTAGGTCCGAATCTCGCCGAGCACCTCGCGCGCGAGCTTCAAGCGGCTGTCGTAGAGGCAGGGCAGGATGCCCGTGATGGCGAGCTCGGGGTTCATGCGCCGGCGGAGGAGCGCGACGATCTCGACGAGCTTGCTCATGCCCTGCAAGGCGAAGAACTCCGTCTGCAGCGTGATCAGCACTTCGCGCGCGGCGGCGAGCGCGTTGATCGAGAGCAGCCCGAGGCTCGGGGGGCAGTCGAAGAGCACGTAGTCGGCGGGTGCCGACCCGGTCGTGGCCCGGCCGTCCGCCTCCCAACGCTGGACCGCGTCGCGCAGGATCGTCTCGCGCCCGATGGCGCTCGCCAGCTCGAGCTCGGCGCCCGAGAGATCGATGTGGCTCGGCACGATGGACAGGCCGGGGGTGCTCGTCTCACGGAGGGCGTCAGCGAGCGGCAGGTCGCCCAGCAGGACGGCGTAGGTCGAGCACTCGCCCGCGTCCGCCTCGACGCCGACGTGCATCGACAGGTCCGCCTGCGGGTCGAGGTCGATGAGCGCGACGCGGCGCCCCGCGCGAGCGAGAGCCGCCCCGAGGTTGGCACACGTCGTCGTCTTGCCGACCCCGCCCTTCTGATTGATGACCGCGATGCGCCGCATGCTGGAGAGTGTACGGCGTCCGTCACTTTCCCCTCCCTTCCGCCGCGGAAGCGGGGAAAATGTGACGGACGCCGTACGTCCGGCGGACGCCCTACGGCCGGCGCGTGTCAGCCGGGGACCAGCGGGTCCTCGAGCGCCACCGGACCGACGTGGATGAGGGGCTCTCCGTACCGGACTCCGATCCGCTCGCCGAAGTAGCGCGCCTTCGTCTCCATGCGCTCGAGTACGTTCGCACCGAAGAGGAGGTGACTGCCGTCGTCGTCCGGGCCCGTGGCCTCGAGCTGGCTCGCGTAGCACGAGACGAGCCGCACCTTCTCGTCCCAGACCGGCGTGACGTCGATGACGAAGGCCGGATCGCCGGCCAGGTGACTCATGAAGTGGTAGATCCGGCGCGGGCGGTGCGCGGGCGGTCCGCCGTCCTCCGCAGCGAGCCGCGCGAGCCCGGAGAGGTACCAGGCGTCGCGTGCGAGCCGGCCCGCGGCGATGTGGTCGGGGTGCAGGTCGTCGAGGTGGTGTGCGAGGACGACCTCGGGCCGGTAGCGGCGGAAGATGGCCGCGAGCGCCTCGCGCGCCTCCGGGGTCGCGACGACGCGCCCGTCCGGGAGCTCGAGGTTCGCGCGCATCGCGAGTCCCATCAGTTCGCTCGCGGCGCTCGCCTCGGCGGCCCGCGTGGCGCGGTCGCCGCGCGTGCCCATCTCGCCGCGTGTGACGTCGACGATGCCGACCTTCCGGCCGCTCCGCACGAGCTTCAGGATCGTCCCGCCCACGGAGATCTCCGCGTCGTCTGGGTGGGCGGCGATGACGATGGCGTCGAGCTTCATGCGCTTGCCTCTTCTCCTTCGGGCACGAGATGCACGACGAGGTGCTCGGAGGAGAGCGCCGGCAGCTCCTCGTAGAGCGCATCGATCCACGCCCGCCCGTACCGGACAGTGTAGGCGAACGGCCCGAACACGCGCTCCTGCGGCAGGCCGCGCGGGAACAGCGTGTTCGTGACGCGCCGCGCGTTCCGGCGGCCCCGGCCCGTCTTGTTCGCGTGTACGCGCTCGGCCTTACCCAGCAGCTTGTCGATCAGCCCTCGGATCTGACGCGCCGTGCGCTTCATGTTCTCGCCGAGCGCGGCGTCGATGTTCGCGAGTTCGGCGCGGTGCGCGAGCAGCGCCCCCAGGGCTTCCTCGGTCGTGGCGCGGATGTCCGCGATGACCGGCGGGGCGTCCGGTTGCGCCGCTCCCGGCGCGAGCTCGCCCTTGTGCCTGAGGACCTCGAGCGTGTCGGTCGCGAGCACCTTCATCGCCGCGTCCGTCTCGGGCTCGACGAGCGTGCACGAGATGCGCGGCACGAACGGCGTGCGCGGCACGTTGCGGGCCCGGCGCAGGGCATCGAGCCCGGCGTGGTAGGCGAGCTCCCCGAAGCCGCCGATGGTCGCGGCGACGGGGAACACGAGGTCCTGCACGAGCGGTCGGAAGAGCGCCCCGGGTGACCACGCGCCGGGTTCGGCGACGATCTCCGCCGCGAGCTCCGCGGGCGAGCGCGAGCCGCGCTCGCCGTCGAAGCGATACCCGTCGCCGCCGGCGCGCAGTGCATGGCGGCCCGTTTCCGTGACGTGGTAGACGAGCGCGGCCTCCGAGGGCTCGAGCGCCGGCTCGAACCCGAGCGAGCGCAGCTCCGCGGCGCCCTCCGCGAGCGGCGGGAGCGGGTCGTGCGAGACCAGCTCGGCGAGCGCACGGGAGATCTCGCCGCGGATCCAATCGGGCTCGACGACGACGAGACCGTGCTCGCCGAGGAGCGCCGTCATCGCGCGGGTGAAGGCACGCGCGAGCGTCTCGCCGCTGCGCGGGAAGAACACGTCCAAGGCGCTCTCGAGCGACTCGGACTCGCCAAGTCCCTGGGTGAGGATCGAGCGGATCGCCCCGAGATGGTGGCGCGAATCGGAGAGTTGGATGCGCCCGATCGGCAGCCTGCCCGAGGAGAGTCCCGCGAGCGTGATCTTCTTGACGTCGAGCGATTCGTTCAGGAGGTAGTCGTGGTGCACCTCGGCGACGTCGTGGTCGTCGGCGTGGTTCCAGAACACCGGCACCACGGGCGAGCCCCAGTCGAGCGCCAGCTCGTGCGCGAGCCGGCAGGCCTGCATGCCCTTGTAGAGGCTGTAGAGCGGGGAGGCGAGGAAGCCCGGTTGCTGGCCCGTCACGACCGCGAACACGTCGCTCGTGCCGAGCACGTTCAGCGACGTGACGACACGCGATGGCGGCCGCAGTGGCTCGAGCCCGGTCTTGATCTTGCGCGCGAGGGTGGCGCGCTCCGTCGTGTCGAGCCGGTCCGCGGGGCGCAGGATGTCGGCGGTGCGACGCGGGACAGGCAGGGGCGGAAACTCCGGACCCGCGCTGAGCGCCGCCCGCGCGATGTCGGAGAGCCCGAGCACGTCCGCGGGCAGGTGTTCCAGTCGAACCTTCAACCCGATCCCGTGCTCTGGCCGAGGGGCGCCCCGAGCGCCTCGATCATGGCCTCGAGCGCCTCGCGCGTGGCGTCCTTCCACGGCACGCCGGGGCGGTTCCGATAGGCGAAGAGCACCGCGCGCGAGGAGTTGACGAGCGCGCCGCGGCCACCGTCGAGGAAGCCGTGGGCGACGTCGGCCGCCCCCGCGCCCTGGGCGCCGTAGCCGGGCAGGAGCAACGGCGTGCGCGGCATCCGCGCGCGCAGCTCGGCCAGCTCACCGGGCAGGGTGGCGCCGACCACGGCGCCGACCGAGGACATCCCGCACTCACCGACGAGCGGCTCGCCCCAGCGCACGACCGCGTCCGCGATGCGCTCGGACAGGCTCGGCGAGCCCTGGGCCTGGAACTCGTCGCTGCCGGGGTTCGAGGTGCGCACGAGCACGTAGAGGCCCTTCTCCCCGCGCGCGCACACGTCGAGGAAGGGCTGGATCGACTCGGATCCCAGGAGCGGATTGACCGTCACGGCGTCGCAGAGCGCGCTGGGGTTCGAGCCCGGCAGGCCCTCGAGGAAGGCGGTGGCGTAGGCCGCCGCGGTGCTGCCGATGTCACTGCGCTTGACGTCGCCGATGACGAGCAGCCCGGCCGCGTGCGCCGCCTCGACCACCGTCTCCCACGCCTGCGCGCCCGCGGGACCGAGCAGCTCGAAGAACGCGGACTGCGGCTTCACGGCAGGCACGCGGCCCGCGGCGACGTCGATCACCTCGAGCAGAAAGCTCGTGACGGCCGCCGCGCGCTCCGCGCGGGACGCCGCCGGGTCGCGCGCCGCCGCGAACTCCGGCGGGAGGAGCTCGAGGTGCGGATCGAGGCCGACGAGGCACGGGTTCCCCGTCCGGCGGACGGCGGCTTCGAGTCGATCGGCGTAGATCACGCCTCGGCGCCCTCCACGCCGGGGATCCCCGCCGTGCTCTTCGGCCGGAGCTGGTCGCCGGCGGCGCCCGCGACCAGCTGGTCCTTCGGCACGAGGACGCCCGCGGAGACCGTGATGCGCAGCGCCTCGTCGACGGTGAGGTCCAGCGGGATGAGCCTCTTCGAGTCGATGAAGACCGTGAAGCCGGTCATCGGCATGGGCGAGGTGGGAATGAACACCGACACGTGCCGCCCGCCCGTCTCTTCGTTCAAGCTCCGGAGCCCGTTTCCGGTGACGAACCCGATCGCCCACACGCTGTCGGTCGGGTAGGGCGCCGCGACGACGGTGTCGAACTCGAGCTCCTTGTCCGACAGAAAGAACTCGACGATCTGTTTCGTGTACGGATAGACCGATTTTATGATCGGTATCTGGCTCAAGGTGCGGTCGAAGGACGAGATCGCCCGGCGCCCGAGGAACCCGCCGGCGAAATAGCAGGCGACGAGCACGAGCGAAACCGAGATCAGGATACCGACGGCTGTCGGGACCTCGCCCTTGACCGCGGCCCGCAGTTTCTCGCCATCGATGGCGAGGGCTTTGAAATTGCGCAGGAACGTCTCCTTGGTCTCGCGGTAGTTCGCGAGGATCGCCCGGGCCGGGACCTCATCGAACCCACCGAGGTCGTCCACTTCGTCCCGGAGCGCGACGGGCAGCTCGCGCTCGTCCAGGAACTCCCGGTCGTACGGGTCGATCTCCATCAGGGTGAGGACGTTCCAGCCGAGCCCGTTGCCGTCGAGGCTGCCGTAGATCACCTTGTTGATCGGCGAGGTGAGGTAGGTGTTCACGAACTGGAGCACCGTCACGAGGATGAAGATCGTGAGGGCCGCCGGGAGCAGCGTGATGAGACCTCGGACGAACAACCCGCGCTTCGACTTCTTGCGCGCGGACCGCTTCTTGCGAGGGAGTTTCGGGTCGGTCATGGGAGCAGTTCCGTGTCTCGTGTCCGCTCACTCCGGCGGGTCGACCCGCCGGGAGGGGTGGGCGCGACGAAGGTAATGATTCGCCGGGGAGAACGTTGCGACGCGCGGCGGAAAACTCAACCGGCCGCGCCGAGCGGCGATCGATCGGGCCGGCCGGTCGTGCGCGCGGGTGCCGGGGCGCCGCCCGCGGCCGGGACGGCCGGGAGCTTCGTGAGGAACTCGGCCGCGACGGCGTCGGCGACGGGCCGGCCGCGCTCGGTCAAGCGGTAGCGCCCTTCCGCGAGCTCCAGGTGGCCGGTCGCCGCGAGGCCCTCCGCGATGTGGACCGCCGGGCAGGGGTCCTCCACGCAGCCCGCGGTCGCCCGCGCCGCTGCGGGCTCGACGCCCTCGGCCAGCCGCAACCCCAGCCACCAGGTCTCGGCCAGCCGGGCGCGCGGCGTGAGGCATTCCCCGAAGGCGAAGGCCGTGGCGCCCGCGGCCACGAACCGCCGGTAGGCGTGGATCCCGCGCGGGTTGCCGGCCCGGACCTGCCCGACCTTGCTGACGGCGCTCGGCCCGAGGCCGAGGTAGGGCCCGTTGCGCCAGTAGTTCACGTTGTGCGCGCACTCTTCCCCAGGGGCGGCGTAGTTGGAGATCTCGTAGGGCGCGAGCCCGAAGCCCTCCGCGATCCGACGGGTCGCCGCGAACATGGCGAGCTCGACCTCTTCCGGCGCGGCCACGAGTCGGCCCTCGTCCAGCCAGCGCTTGAACCGGGTCTCCTCCTCGAAGGCAAGATTGTAGGCCGCGAGGTGATCGGGCCCGAGCGCGAGCACGCGCGAGAGGTCCGATTCCCACTCCTCGACCGACTGACCGGGCACGGCGAAGATGAGGTCCAGGTTGACGTGCTGGACCCCCGCCGCGCGCGCGGCCTCGTAGGCCCGGAACGAATCATCGACGCTGTGAACGCGCCCGAACAGCTCGAGCACCTCCGGCCGCAGGCTCTGGACGCCGATCGACAACCGCCGGACGCCGAGCCCGAGCAGCGTGCGGGCCTTCGCGCGATCGAGGCTCTCGGGGTTGCACTCCGCCGTGACCTCGAGCGCCGACGCCCGAAACCCCGTCAGCGCATCCAGGCCGTCGAGCAGGCGGGTGAGCTCGCGCTCGGAGAGCAGCGACGGCGTGCCCCCGCCGAAGAACACGGTCCGCGGCCGCCGCGGAGCCCGAAGCTCGGCCTCCGCGAGGATCGCATCGATCATGCCGCCGATGTCCTGACCCTCGTCGGCCACGGAGAAGAAGTCGCAGTAGTGGCACTTCGCCGTGCAGAACGGGAGGTGGACGTAGAGCGGCGTGCCCTCCGGAGCGGGGCCGGGGACGGGTTCCTGGGCAGCGGGGTTCATTCTCCGCGCGGCGGGCACCGCGCGAACCCGGCATCATCGACCCGCGCGCCCCGCCCCGCAAGTCGCGCCCGGTCTCTTCGAGCCCGAGCCCGGGTGATCGGCACGGGGGCTAGTCATCGCCCATCACGCCGTACAGCTTGCGCAGGGCTTCCTGCTCGATCTGGCGCACCCGCTCGCGCGTGAGCCCGACGATCTTGCCGATCTCCTTCAGCGTCATCGGGTCGCCCTGCCCCCCATCGAGGCCGTAGCGCAGACGCAGGATCGTGGCCTCGCGCTCGTCGATCACCCCAAGCAGCTCGTCGAGCTTCAGGAGCAGGTCGGACTGCACGATCTGCTCATCGGGGCCCACCGTGTTCTCGTCCTCCACCGTGTCTTGCGTCGCGGAGATGACGTCGAGCGAGATCTGGCTCCCCGAGGCGGAGGTCTCGATCGTGCGCTTGAGGAGCGGCCAGCTCTCGCGGGGGATGCCGAGCTCCTTCGCGACCTCTTCGACGGTGGGGATCCGCCCCAGGAGATAGGCGAGCTCCTGGCTCACCGTCCGCCACTTCGAGATCATCTCGGCCATGTAGCCGGGGACGCGCACGGACTTCACCGTGTTCGTCAGTGCGCGGCGGATCGATTGCTTGATCCACCATGTGCCGTAGGTCGAGAACCGGCAGCCCGCATCGGGGTCGAATTTCTCGGCGGCCTTCATGAGGCCGATGTTGCCCTCGGCGATGAGGTCCTGGAGTACCAGCCCGCGGTCGCCGTAGATCTTCGCGATCGAGACGACGAGCCGGAGATTCGCTCGAATGAGGTGTTCGCGGGCCTCCAGGTCGCCATGGTGGATGCGACGACCCAGTGCCCGCTCCTCCTCGGCGGTGAGCAGCGGTACCTCGTTGATCTCCTGGAGGTACGTCTCGAGACAGCGTTCAGCTGAGATGGTGGGTCCCTCTCGTGTGCTCGGCGGGAAGATGGGCCTGGTGGGGTGGCCCCACGCGCGGCGTGGCGAGGGGGGACCCGGGATGCGAACATGCCCTGGATCGGCCTCTCGCCGCTCTGTTCTTGAGCCCCATCGGTGGGGCGTGCGAGGCCCCCCCCGGGTCTGGTACCGTGTCGGCGGGGCCACCCGCACGGGGCCCCGGTCCGCGAGCATGAACACGCCCCGATGAAAGAGAGCTCCCTCGAGCAACTCGTCCCCGAGAAGGATTTCGCGCCCCTGCTCCAGGGTCACGCCGACGTCCTGTTCCGGCTCGCCAACACCCTCCTCGCGACCCCGGGCGAGGCATGGACGAAACGCCACTACTTCCAGCTCTACAGCGAGGCCGACGAGCTCGAGTCGTTCCTGGACGACTACGGCGCCCGCTACAACCAGACCTTCAACTACCTGACCGAGCTCATCGCCTCGGTGCGCGGGTTCGCGCTGGCCGGCCTGTCCCTCGTCCACCTGGTCCGGCGCCTCGAGGGCTACGGGGCGCTCGATTCTCTCGCGCCGGAGGAGAGCGAGCGCGCCGTCAGGGACATCCAGGGCGCGCACCTGTTCGTGAACGACGCCCTGCGCGCCCTGATGACCGCCCTCCAGGAGGAGGCGCGGCACGAGGACCTCGTCCTGCCCACGGAAGCCCTGGAGCTGGATCCGTTCGAGGTCTCCGCGCAACGCTTCAGCCTCCCGCGGAACATGGGCCAGGAAGACCTGGAGGACGAGGCGCAGAAGATCGCCGAGGTCGCCTCGAAGTATCTGGAGGCTTGCACGATGATGCGCGAGCTCGGCGTGCGGCGGATCGGGGACGAGGCGGACCGCGCGAAATTCCTGCGCAACCGCGGCTCCGAGGAACACGCCCGCGTGTACGAGGCCACCGTCCACAATCTCCAGTCGGCCTACGACACGCACATCAAGAACACAGTTCTCGAGGCGGGCGACGACCGCCTACCCCGACTGCGCGGGCACGTGTCCTCCGTGCTCCATCTGCTCGAGGCGGTCACGCAGCTCACCCACTTCGTCGAACGCCACGAGAGCGGCGTTCGCACCGAGGCCGCCGAGCGCCGCCTCGCGGAGATCGTGCACCGCGTGGAGGTCGAGGACGTCACCCTCAACAGCCTTCTCTATTGGGCGGACCGGCTCATCCAGGCCGGCCGCGGTATCGCCGAGGAGCTCCTGCCTACGTACACGAACCTGCAGGTGCTGGAGGTCGAGCTCGAGGACGGCCTCACCCTCCATGCCCGCCCGGTCTCCCTCATCGTGGCCATCGTCAATCACTACGGGACCCCGGTCGAGATGGAGGTCCAGGGGCACACCTGCAACGCCAGCTCGATCCTCGAGCTCATGATCGCGGCCGGATCCCACGTCGAGGCGCGGCGGTACACCTTCCGGGGGGACGAGAATCCCTTGGGAGACATCGCCCGGCTCTTCGAATCGGCCCTCGGTGAGGAGGGGATCGACAAGCTGCCGGACCAGCTCTCCTACCTTCGGAACGATTGAAGCCGGCGGCGATCGGCTGCCGCCGGCGTTCACTCATGGAGTGATCGCAGGGAGTGATCGCCGGAGCTCTTCACCGGCCCGCGCCCGTGCCCGGAGCGGTCAGATCCCCAGGAAGAGCCGTTCCGCCAGAATGTTCGGCAGCCCCGCGGCCCGGATGCGTTGCGCCTCGCGCTCGATGTCGTACTCGACGCGCCGGAGCCAGATCCGAGCTTCGTCCGAATCGTAGAGGGCGTAGATCGTGCGCGCGTTCTCGTCGCGGGGCTGGCCCACGCTGCCGACGTTGACCAGGGCGCGGCTGACGTCCGCCAGGTCGATCTCGGTCGCGACGGTGTAGCCGGTGTGGGTCGGATCGTCGGTGAGCCTCAGAATCGTGACCGGGACGTGCGTGTGACCCACGAAGCACACGCCTTCCTCGAGCAGGTCGAGCGACGGATCGGCGTCCTCGGTGCTCTGGATGTACTCGTAGAACTCCGGATCGGCGAGCGTTCCGTGCGCCACGCAGCAGTGCGTCTCGTGCGCTACCAGCGGCAGCCCACGGAGCCACTCGAGGTCCCCATCGCCGAGCGCGGTGCGCGTCCATTCGATGGCCGCCCGCGCGTAGTGGTTGAAGAACTTCATGTCGAGCTCCCCGGTGCAGGCTGCGTCGTGATTGCCCTTCACGACGACGGCATTCACCTCCCGCAGGATCTGGATGCACTCCCGCGGAGCTGCGCCGTAGCCGACGACGTCGCCAACGGACAGGATGCGGTCGACGCTCTCGCGTTCGATCTCGGCGAGCACCGCCTCGAGGGCGCTCAGGTTTGCGTGGATGTCACCTAGGATGCCGTAGCGCATAGGGGGCGAGCGGGGATCGCGCGAGTAGGAAGGCTGCTCCCAGCAAGCCTATGATCGGCCCGAAGACCGCTTTCCATGCATGGGGAGCGAGAACTGTTCCCCGGGCTGGATCCAAGTGGCGGGCCACACCGAGGTCCGCGTGAACGAGATACCCGACGGGACCGGCCTCGGGCAGCAGGCTCGGGAGGACCCACACGAGGAGCGGCAGAGCCGCCAGCCGCGCCGTGGGCGACAGGGGCAGGCGCAGCAGGACGAGGGCGATCGCGGCGAGGTGCAGCAGGCACACCGCGGCTCCAAGGGGGATGTGATCGGGGCGGAGGGCTGTCCCCTCGCCGAGCAGGAGGCCGGGCAGGAGCCCCGCCAGGAGGAAGAGCAGGCCGGCGGCGGACAGGGCGGAGAGCTCGACCACGAGCCGGCGAGCGGGAGCGAGGGCTGCCAGGAACCAGGCACCGCGCTGCAGGATGGCGGTCCCGGCCAGGACCCCCAGAAGCGAGGCCACAAATGCAACTTCGTATAGCGCCGGGGCGTTCCCCGCGTTCGCGGTCGTGGTTCCGAGGGGCGTGAAGGCCGCCACCGCCGGCCAGGTGGCAGCGACGAACGTCGCCCAGAGCCACGTCGAGGGGCGCCTCAGGAGGAGCACGAGAATCCAGCGGGCGGTCGTCACCGGAAGCATGGCGCACAGGTTCTAAGGCAGAGCCCGTGGATCCGTCCAGGGTGAGCCCGAAACGGCCGTGGAACCCTCGTTCCATTGAGAATACAGGATATAGTGTTCCTTCACAGGAGAACCACGACATGTGGTTTTTTAGTTCGGCAGGATGTTCCACGTGGAACAATCAGGGGACCAGGACGCAGGCATGGAAAAGCGACTAGGACGCGGGCTCGGCTCGCTGCTCGGCGGCGCAAGTTCGATGGCACAGCCAGAGAGCGGCGCTGAACTCCCGCTGGATCAGATCCGGCCCAATCCCTATCAGCCCCGCAAGGTCTTCGACAGCTCGAGCATCGAGGAGTTGCGCGACAGCATCAAGACCCACGGAGTTCTCCAGCCGATCTGCGTTCGGGGGGGCAACGGACGCTTCGAGATCATCTCGGGCGAACGCCGGTGGCGTGCATCGCGCCTGGCGGGCCTGGCCTCCATTCCCGCCGTCGTCCGACCCGACGTCCCCGATGGGGAGATGCTCGAGCTCGCCCTGGTGGAGAACATCCAACGCCAGGATCTCGACCCGATCGAGAAGGCGTCCGGCTACCGCGAGCTGATGGAGCGGCTCGGATTGACCCAGGAGCAGGTCGCCGGGAGAGTCGGCGTCAAGCGCGCGACGGTCGCCAACCACCTGCGGCTACTCGAGCTCCCCGCGCGGGCCCAGGAAGCGATCTCCGCCGGACTCATCAGCATGGGCCATGCCCGAGCCTTGGCGGGGTTGCAGGACCAGAAGGCGGTGATGCGATTCCTGGCTCGGACGGCGCGGGACGACCTGTCGGTGCGGCGACTCGAACACCTGGTGCGGGAGAAGAATCGGGCCCTCGGAGGCGTGCGTGAGAAGATCGTCGTCCCGGCGGCGCCTTGGCTCCAGGAGATGGAGCACCGCATCCGATTGCACCTGGGAACACGGGTGACGATCCAGAACGGTGAGGGCTACCGGGGTCAGATCGTGCTCCAGTACCATGACCGTCCGGAGCTGGACCGGCTCTGCGAGGTCCTTGCGCCGAAAGACCAGCTGCGCTGATCCGAGCCCGGGCAAATGTTCCACGTGGAACAATCGGGCGCACCGCGGCCGGCCAGGGCGCGAATGTTCCACGTGGAACAATCGGGTGCACCGTGGCCGGCCAGGGCGCGAATGTTCCACGTGGAACAATCGGGTGCACCGCGGCCGGCCAGGGCGCGAATGTTCCACGTGGAACAATCGGGTGCACCGCGGCCGGCCAGGGCGCGGATGTTCCACGTGGAACAATCGGGTGCACCGCGGCCGGCCAGGGCGCGAATATTCCACGCGGAACACTCGGGTGCACCCGGTGCATCGGAACCCAACCGGGGCCCAGGCAGACACCGCGGGCTATCGGACCGGAGGATTCAGAGCACGGTCGTCGAGAGGATCGCGACCGGGGCGACGGGCCGATTCGTGGCCATGTCCTCGATCTCCCCGGCTTCGATCAGCAAGACGATGTCCATGCCCTCGATCACGGCCCCGAACACGACGTGCTGTCCATCGAGGTTGTGGGGTTCACCCGTGGTGAAGAAGAACTGGCTGCCGGAACTCTGGATCTCGCGCTCCTTCTTCGCCGCGGAGAGGACGCCCTTGAAGTGGTAGAGCTCGTTGGTTTCCACCTCGAGCTTGTAGTCTGGACCACCTTGGCCCCAGGTCGTGAAGTCCTCCTCGATGGAGTTCGGATCACCGCCCTGGACCATGAAGCCCTTGATGACGCGGTGGAACTTCGTTCCGTCGTAGTATCCCTCGCGGCAGAGCTTCAAAAAGTTCTCGACGTGCTTGGGTGCCTCCGTGAGATAGAGGCCCACCGTGATGTCGCCAAGTGCAGTCTCGATGCGGACCTTGGGGCAGTCCTCCGGCGGAGGAGGGTTCATGAAGAGGGCGGGATGCTCTGCCTCCCACTTGGCTTGAGCGCCGATGAGCTCCGCCATTCGATCCACGAGGGTGAGCTGGGCGCCGGAGGAGCCGATGGGATAGGTCTCTTCGGTCAGCGCGGAGACGTCGGTCCGGCGGAGGCGGTCCAGGGCCTCGAGCGCGCCGTCGTACTGCCGATCACCGACGTAGGCGTACACCTGTGCCAGGGTGGCCGAGGGCTCGACGACCGTGCCCGCGAATTCCGCCAGCGCCGCGTCGAGGCTCGCGGGGTCACCCCCCGCATGATCCGCCAAGGCCCTGTCCAGGCGGTCCCACTCGGCATCGAGGTCCGCCTTCGTTCTCTGGTTCGAATACTGGGTCACGAGGATGACCCCGCTCACAGCGACCGCCAGGATGGCTCCCTTCAGCCAGTGACGATCGACCCATTCGCGGAGGGCGGACCGCTCCTCGTGTTCGACAACCGTAACCTGAGTGGGGGCCTTGTGTTGTGCCATTTCTGGTTCTCTCGCCGTGCGTGGAGTGGCGAATGGAGCTGGTGGTCAACGCGGCACTCTCGGGATGCCGCATCTAGGATGTCGCAATTGAGGCGGCGCGGCTCGGCGCACGCTCGCCGGGCACGAAGCGCCCGGTGGCGTGGCTGACCCGCGAACGGCCGAGCATTATAGGGATCCGGTTCGGGCAGTCACAAGTGGGACCCCATCGACCCGCGGCTCACGGACCAGGACTCGGAACGCCCGGTCCGGATACCATCATTCACCGGCGCGTTGTGCAGCCGTCCTTCGGCGCCCATTCCCCGGCGTGTCCGCCACCATGATCTCAGCCCTCATTCTGGTCCCGACCCTGTTCACTCCCGCCCCGTGCATCGCTCCCCGCCCCGCACCGACCCCGGTGCAGGCCGACGCAGCCTACGAAGAGCGTCGGACCAGCGCCGGCGAGAACCCCGAGAAGCTCTGGGAACTCGCGATCTGGTGCGAATCCACGGAACGCGACAAGGAGGCCCGGAGCGTTCTGCGCAAGCTCCTGAAGCTCGAGCCGAGACACAGGCGGGCGCACGAGAAGCTCGGTCACATCGAGTACGAGGGCGAGTGGTTCTCGACCCGGAAGAAGCTCGCGGTCCACATCGCCGGGGAGGAGCAGCGGCAAGCGAAAGCCGACGGACTCGTTCGGTACAAGGGCGCGTGGGTGAGCCCCGGGGACATCCCGTTCCTGAAGCGGGGTCTCGTCCGCGACGACCTCGGCTTCTGGCTCACGAAGGAGGAGTATAGCTGGTCGAGTCGAGGTTACGTCCGTCAGGATCTCCGTTGGATTCCGTCCGAGGAAATCCCGCAGATCGAGGCGGGTCTCTGGAAGTGCGGCGACGACTGGCTCGACCTCGAGGCCGCGAACAGGTTTCACTCGGACGTCGACCACATGTGGCGGATTCCCGGCGAGCACCTCGTCGCGCGCACGACCTGCGACCGGGGTGTCGCGCTGCGAGCCATTCGCGAAATGGAGTCCGCATGCGGCGACCTCGCGCGGATCTACGGCCAGTCACCCTCGAGCCCGATCGAAATCACCGTGCTCCGTGACGCCGAGCAGTACGACAGATTCGCGCGAGGCAACGCGGGTAGCACGGTCCCGAAGACGGACCTCACGGGCCTCGCCGCCCTCCACCACGCCTTCTTCGCCGAAGGCTGGCTGGACCCCGATGCCGGAGAGTACGAGGGGATGGGCGCGGCCTACTGGGATGACTCGACGGAAATCAAGGCCCGCTACGGCATCTGCGCCGTCCGCCACGCCGTGGGGCTATCCTTCGCCGAGGCGCTCGACCCGAGCCCCAACGCCGTGGAACGCGCGCGCAGAAAGGCCTCGCGGGCACGTGGCAAAGCCGCGATCGTGGACGCCTCCTGGGCCGAAGGCTTCCGGTCGGAGAAGCGCATACCGCGCTGGTTCCGGTACGGAGCGGCTTCCTACGTGGAACGCTACTACCACGACGACCACGTCGGGGCGGACGATGCATGGTGGACCCGCAAGTGGTCCATCGGCGACATCGATGGCGGCTTCGGCCTCGATTCCCTGAAGACCATCTTCGAGTTCGACCTCGAGCGGGCAGGAGACAAGTCGACGCACCTCCTGAACGAGGCGGGGCTCCTCGTGGCCTTCGTGCTCGACGGAGATTGCAGACCCGTGAAACGGCGGCACGGGTCGCTCGTGGAGACCATCCGGCAAGGGCAGGACCCCAGGAGCGCATTCCAAGCGCTCGCGAAGGCGATCGCCAAGGCCGACGACGAGCTCCTCGAATTCGCGGGGCTCTGATCACAGGCTCGCATGCCGCCCATGTCCATCCCCACCCTGATCCTGATCGCGCTCTTTCCTCAGGCCGGAGGGCACACGTCCCTGCACCCCTCCGGCGCCCTCGCCTACGTCGAGATGCCGGCCGTGCAAGCGCTGAGGGAAGTCTACGGCGAGACCGCGCTCGGCCGGCTCCTCGCGGACGAGGACGTGCACGCCGCCCTCGGAAAGGTCATGGGCCAGGCGGTTTTCGATCCCCGCACGCCCCTCGCTCGGGCGCTCGCCGCCCCTTCGGTGGACGCTCCCGGAGCCCCGAGCTGGGAAGAGCTGCTCGGTGCGCTGACCGCCACGTCGTGCTCTTTCCACTCGCGCGCGGGCGGCTTCGCGACGTTCTTCGCGAACGCCGCCGGCCTCAAGCGCATGGCGTGGGACATGCGCCGGCTCGCGCGTCTCGTCGTAGAGCAGCGCGAGCGGACGGGCGGGCTCCCGGAATCCCTCGCGGGGCTCGAGGGTGCCCCGCCGGAGCTCCTCGTCGATCCCTGGGGCTCGGCGTACATCCTCGTCGGGACGGACGAATCGCCCGGCTTCACCCTGCGGAGCCTGGGCCTCGACGCCCGGCTCGGTGGGGAGGGCAGTGGGGCGGACCTCGAGTTCGGCCTGTCTACCGAGGCGACCCAGATCCGGCTGCTGGCGGAGACTTTCGGCGCCGAGCTCGTACTCGAGTTCGACGGTGAAGAGCTGAGCGCACGGGCCTTCGAAGTTCTCGCCGCGTTCGCGGAGCGCGGGGGCGTCGAGCTCGAGCGTGGGATTCTCGCGCTCCCCGGGGGCGGGGAATGCTCCTCGATGCGTCTCGCGGACACGAGCTTCGGGCCGATCGAGATCGTGCACCACGGCACGCGCATCGTCGCGCTGCTCGGGATGCTCGAGCGGGACGCGCTGGCCGAGCGGCTCAGCGGCACGGGTTCGGACGCCGCCGGTTCCGACGATGCCTGGTACAGGGCGGCCGCCGCCTGTTTCACGGCGCCCGCGGGCGTGACCGTCTTCAGGGGTTACTCCCAGCTTGCGACCCCGCTGCTCGCGCTCTCCGAGTGGCCGACGCCAGCGCCCCTCCTCGACGTCCTGGAAGGGCTGCTCGGGCCCGCCTTCGCCGCCGTCACGCGCGACGGCACCTGGCGTGTCGAGCTCCGCGAGGGCGTGTTCGTGGCCGAAGGGCTCACGAGTCCCATGGCCGACGACCCCTTCGAGGGTGTCCTTGGCGGGACGAAGCTCGACGACGTCGCCTTCGGGCTCCTGAATCCCGCCGCCCTCGCCGGCTGGCTCACGAGCTTCGACGTCCCGCGGCTCGTCACCGCGGTGCGCGGGTTGGACGTGGGCGGAGCGGGCGAGCGCGCCCTCGCGGCCCTCGACGAGACGTTCGGTTTCCGGCCCGACCGCGACCTCGCCCTGCCGCTCGGGGGCGAGCTCGCCTTGAACCTGCCGCCCCTGCGCTCGGTGATGTCGGCCCCGGACGTGAGCCTCGCCCTGTCGCTCCGGGACCGCGAGGCGTTCCTGCGCGGGATGGACGGTGCCGTGCAGTACCTGCTCGCGGAGTTCGGTGACGACGTGAAGGTCGACGTGGTGTCGTACAAGGGGACGCGGCTCTACACGTTCACTGCGACGAGTCTGCCCTTCGGGGCAGGTGCCCTGCCGATCGACCCCTCGGCCCTCGTACATCCCACGGTGGCGGTGCTCGCCGACCGAGTGCTCGTGACGACGCTTCCGAGCCACGCGAAGCGCGCTGTGCGGCGCCTCCTGAAGGACGCTCCGACCGAACCGACGACCTTCGACCGCGGCCGCTTCCCCGCCGATGCGAGCGTCGTGGCGTTCGCGGACTGGGCGACCTTCTTCGGCCGGATCTACGCCAGCGCACGCGTGATGGCGCCGATGCTCGCCATGGGCGTCGAGCTCCCGTTCGACCTCACGACGCTCCCGGAGGCGGCGGTTTTCACGCGTTTTTTCGGGCCGTCGGTGCGCTGGAACCGGCGCGTCGAAGGCGGCGTCCTGCACCACGCGGAGTCGTCGTTCGGTCCCGACGTGCCGCTGCTCGTGCTCGTCGGCTTCGCGGCCCTCGAGGCGGCCGTGGGCGGCAGTGGGGACGAGATGGACGTCGACGTGTCGGAAGCGCCGCCGGCGGTCGCGGCCGAGGGCGCGCCGGCCCGTCGCGCGCGCGAGGAGACGCTCCTCGCCCTCGCTCGCGTGAAGGTGGCGCTGCAGGTCTTCAGCTTCGACCAGGACGCGTTCCCTGCGGAGCTCACCGCGCTCGAGGTAGCGACCGCGGCCTTCCCGGACGGGTTCCTCGACGGCGGCGCGGTCCCGCACGACGCCTGGGGCCGGGCGCTCCGGTACGTGCGCGGGTCGCAAGGCTACGAGCTCTGGTCCCTCGGGCCCGACGGGATCGATGACGAGGGCGGGGGCGACGACGTCCGCGCCCACTGAGCCAATCATGACGGGCACCTTCGGAGAGGCCGCCCCGGACGATCGCGCGACGAAGGCCGGGCCGGGCCGGACGCGGAAGCGACGACCGTCGCTCCACCAGCGTTGGAAGCTCGTCCGCCGCGCGGCGGGGCTCGTGTTCGCGCGAACGATCGCGCCCGCCACGCTGAAGCTCCTGGCGAAGACGTGGAGCTACGAGACCCTTTTTTCCGAGCACCACGCCACGGCGCGAGAGCACGGGGGGGGCTTCATCATCGCGCTGTGGCACGGCCGGATGCTGGCGTTGATCCTGCCGTTCTACCGGCAGGACGTCACGATCCTCGTGTCGGGCAGCCGGGACGGAGACCTCTCCGAGGCGCTGCTCGAGGGCTTCCGATTCAAAGTCATCCGCGGCTCGTCGAGCAAGGGTGGAGCGCGTGCCCTGCGGCAGATGATCACGGCGCTCGAGGGCGGCTCGATCGTCGCGATCACTCCGGACGGTCCGCGGGGTCCGCGGCACTCGATGAACCCCGGCCTCGCGTGGATGGCACGGGCGACGGGCTTCCCGATCCTGCCGGCCGGCATCGCCTGCGATCGCGCCTGGCGCCTGTCGAGCTGGGATGCGTACAGCGTCCCGAAGCCGAGGGCGCGCATCGCTGTCGCCTGGGGGCCGCCCGTCTCGGTGCCGCGCGACTCCTCTCCGGAGGACATGGAGCAGGCGACGCGGGAGATTCGCGAGCGGATCATGGCGGCGGAGCGCGCGGGGTTCGCGCACCTCGGAATGGAGCCGGACTTTTGATCCGTCTTGGTCCCGCGGGCGGGTCACAGCCCCGACGCTCGTGATCCACGGCGCGGCCGACGAGTCCGTCGCGGTCTCCGCGGCCGAGACGATCTTCGCCGCGCTGCCGGAGGCCACGCGCGAGCTTCTCATCCTCGCGGGCACCGGGCACACCTTCGGCGGCGTGCACCCGCTCGCGGCCATCCCCGAGCCCCTGGGGCGGGTGTTCGAGGCGACGATCGGGCATCTCGCGGCGCGGCTCCCGTGACCGTCAGTACTGACGGTTACTGGAGCGAAGCCACGTTGTCGCTGATCACGCCGTCGACGCCCATGGCGTAGAGCTCCGCCGCACGCTCGGGCTCGTTCACGGTCCAGGCCCACACGGCGAGGCCCTTCTGGTGGGCGGCATGGACGGCGGCCGCCGTCAGGCCTTCGTGGCCGACGCCGACGATGTCCGCCTCGATGCGGGCGGCGAGCTCGATCTCCTCCGGGGAGGCGTGGCCGGCGAGGTAGAGCGTGCGTGCCTTTGGCGCCGCCAGGCTCGCGGCGACGATGACGTCCGCGTGAAAGCTCGCGATCACGTGCCGGGCGAGCTCGCCGCGGTCGGCAACGAGGCGCGCCACGCGGTCGCCGATGCCGTGCGCTTTCACCTCGATCATGACGCTCGTCGTCGTCGCCGCCACCGCGTCGAGGACCTCGTGGAGCGCGGGCACCCGCTCGCCGCGGAACGCGTCGCCGAACTCCGCGGAATAGCCGGCGTCCGCCTGGCGGATCGTGCCCCAGGCGAGCTGGGCGACGCGGCCCCGGGCGTTCGTGGTCCGGTCCAAGGTCGCGTCGTGAATGACGACCAGGGTTCCGTCGGAGCTCCGGTGCACGTCGATCTCCACGTACTGGGGCGGGGGCTCGAGGGCGAGGGCGGAGCGGACCGACGCGAGCGTGTTCTCGGGGGCGACGCTGGAATTCCCGCGATGGGCGATACGCTCCGGAGCCCCGGACCAGATCCCCCCAGGGGAGGTGCAGCCGGCGGCCGCGATCGCGAGCACCGCGGCCAGGCGGGCCCACCCAGGTCGGAGGGCGCGCTCGCGCCTGGAATCGCCCGCTCTCCTCGCCCGCCCGCCCCGCTCGGTGATGATGGCCATGCGCGAAGCATAGCTCCCGGTCACACTCTCTGGCACCGCCCGTACTCGCCCGCTGGCGCGGATAGTTCGCGCCGCGGAACCGAGCGCCGGGAATGGCCCTCCCGGTGCCGACCGCTACCATTTCTGCCCGATATAGCCGATATTGCTGCCAGCGACGGCCCGCGCCGGACCGGCATCGCAGACAATCGCACGGACTTCGTGGACACCCAATCGATCATCACCTTCGCCTACCTCGGCACCCTGGCGCTCCTCGGCGTCTACGGGCTGCACCGGCTCGCGCTGCTCGCGCGGTTCCGATTCTGGCGCGCACGGCCCTCCGACCCTCCGGAGGAGGATGCGCTCCCCACGGTGACGGTCCAGCTCCCGCTCTACAACGAGCGCACGGTCGCGCGCCGGTTGATCCGCGCGGCGGGAAGCTTCGACTACCCCGCCGCGAAACTCGAGCTCCAGATCCTCGACGATTCGACCGACGAGACGTGCGCCATCGTCGATGAAGAAGTGCGCGCGCTCGTTCAGCGCGGCATCGACGCGAAGGTCCTGCGACGCGACGATCGCGTGGGCTTCAAGGCCGGTGCGCTCGACCATGGCATGCGCCAGGCACGCGGCGACCTGCTCTGCATCTTCGATGCGGACTTCATGCCCGAGCCCGGGTTCCTGCGCGACACGGTCGGCTCGTTCCGCGATCCCGCGGTGGGCATGGTGCAAGCGCGCTGGGGACACGTGAACCGGGAGGAGAGCCTGCTCACGCGCGCGCAGTCCACGCTCCTCGACGGGCACTTCGTGATCGAGCACACGACGCGCTGCGACGCCGGCCTCTTCTTCAACTTCAACGGCACGGCTGGCATCTGGCGCAGGGCGGCGATCGAAGCGGGCGGCGGCTGGCAGCACGACACCTTGACGGAGGACCTCGACCTGTCCTACCGCGTTCAGCTCGCCGGCTGGCAGTTCGTGTACATGCCGCACGTCGTGGCGCCCGCGGAAGTACCGCCGGGAATCGGAGCCTTCAAGTCGCAGCAGCACCGGTGGGCAAAGGGCAGCGTCCAGGTGTTCCGCAAGCTCGCGTGGCGGATCCTGCGCTCGCACGAGCCCGCGCGCGTGAAGCTCGAGGCGCTCGCCCACCTCACGGGTAACGTGGGCTATCCGTGCGTGCTCCTGCTCGCCCTGGTCCTGCCGCTCGTGGCGAGCGTCCGCAGCGAGGGGATCCATCTCTACCAGCTCGCCCTGTTCCTCCTGTGCACGGTCTCCGTCGTGCTCTTCTACGAGCGTAGCCAGCGCGCCGTCGGGCGGCCGCTCGCGAAGCGGCTTTGCGACAGCTTCGCCGCGATCTCGCTCGGGATCGGCATGTGCGTGAGCCAGACGCACGCCGTCCTCGCGGGGCTGAGCGGGGAGACCGGCGTGTTCGTCCGAACGCCGAAGCGCGGCGAGGCGACCTTTGCACCGTACCGGCAGCGCTTCGCCGGCCTGCCCGGGTTCGAGCTCCTGCTCGCCGGATGGTGCGCGTGGGGCGTGCTCGCGGCGTCGCGCGTCGGGAACTGGGGCTCGCTGCCCTTTCTGTTCCTGTTCTTCTTCGGGTTCGCATGGGTCGGAGTCCTCTCGCTGCGCGAGCACTTCGCAACACAGGTGGCGCCTCGAACTGGCTGAGCGACTCCGGCTAGACTGCCTGAATGACCGCCGTCGCCGTCGTGCTCCTGGCGCTCGTCGCTCTCGGCCTCGGCTACCGCTTCTACTCGCGCTTCCTGGCCGAGCGCATCTTCGAGCTGCGCGCGGACGAGCCCGTGCCCGCAGTCGAGCGGGAGGACGGCGTCGACTTCGTGCCGACCAGGCGCGAGGTGCTCTGGGGTCACCACTTCGCGTCGATCGCGGGTGCCGCGCCCATCCTCGGACCGGCGATGGCGATCGTCTGGGGTTGGGTGCCCGCGCTGATCTGGATCGTCGTCGGCGTCATCTTCATGGGCGCGACGCACGACTTCGGCGCACTGGTGCTCTCGATGCGGCACGGCGGACAGAGCGTCGGCAACCTCACCGAGCGCTTCATCGGGCCGCGCTCGCGGCTCCTCTTCCAGATCGTGATCTTCTTCCTGATCTGGATGGTGGGGGCGGTGTTCGCGTTCTCGATCGCGAAGCTGTTCGTGGCCTACAGCGCCAGCATCCTGCCCGTGAACCTCGAGATCGTCGTCGCGGTCGCGATCGGTTGGCTCGGGTACAAGCGCAACCTCGGGCTCTTCTGGCCGTGCCTCGCGGTCCTCATCGGCCTCTACGCGATCATCGTGGGCACGGCCACGGGGTTCCTGTGGGTGCCCGCGGAGGGCTCGATCTTCCTGTCCGTGGACTTCTGGCTCGTGGCGCTCATGGTCTACGCATACGTCGCGAGCAGCCTCCCGGTGTGGCTCCTGCTGCAGCCGCGCGACCTCGTGAACAGCCACCAGCTCATCGTGGGGCTCTCCGTGCTCTACGTCGGCTTCTTCGTGGCGCGCCCGGAGCTCGTGGCGCCCGCGGTCGGCGAGCTCTCCACGCTCCCGGCGCTCTTCCCGCTCCTGATGGTGACCATCGCGTGCGGCTCGATCTCGGGTTTCCACGGGCTCGTGAGCTCCGGTACGACCAGCAAGCAACTGTGCCGGGCGGCCGACGCGCGGCCGATCGGCTACGGCGCCATGCTGGTCGAGGCGTGCCTCGCGATCCTCGCCACGATGGCCGTCGCCGCCGGGATGATGTCCGACGGCGTGCAGCACGCCTTCGAGCACGTCCAGGCGGCGAGCCTCGCGGGCGGCAACTCGCTCCCGGGCGTGGGGGTGGCGCTGTCCGCGTTCGTCGAGGGCGCGGCGAGCTTCCTCACGGCGCTCGGCATCCCCATCGAGGTCGGCAGCACGGTCGTGGCGGTGCTCGTGATCTCGTTCGCGGCGACGAGCCTCGACACGGCGCTGCGCATCCAGCGCATGATCCTGGCCGAGGTCGGCCGGACGTACAGGATCAAGCCGCTCGAGAACCGTTGGTTCGGCGGCCTCATCGCCTGCGGCACCGTGCTCGCCCTGATCTACGCCGACAAGGCGAACGGGGCGAAGAGCCTGTGGCCGGTTTTCGGCGCGACGAACCAGGTGCTCGCGGCGCTGACGCTGCTCCTGTGCGCGCTGTACCTGCGGACCTTGGGCCGGCGCACAGCGGCCTACGCGATCCCCGCCGTCCTCGTGCTCGCGGTCACGTTCACGGCGATGGGCCTCCAGGTCTTCCGCGACTTCGGAGCGGGCCGGCACCTCGTCGCCACGGTCGGTGCGGTGATCGCCGTCCTCACCCTGTGGGTCGCGATCGAGGGCGGGCTCGCCTGGCGGCGCGGGCCGGCGCGGGCCTGAGGACGCGGGCGAACCCGCGGAACCCGGGCCGGTCTGGAATATCCACGGCCCGGGCGCGTAGAGCAGCCAGTCCTCCGCCCCGCACTGCCTGCCATGCAAGACTTCGACCGACCAGGACTGTTCACCTTCGGGATCGTCGTGACGGTGCTCCACGCGCTGCTCTGCCTCGCCGCGACCTCCCTCGCGCTCTTCGGCGTCGCCCTCGGCGCCGGTGCGGCGACGGTCGCGTTCCCGCCCCTGGGCTTCCTCGTCGGAGCCGGCGGAATGCTCTTCGTGGGCGTGTTCTGGGCCTTCTATGCCGCGGTCCTCTGGGTCGCCTGGCAAGCCTGGGAGGGCTCGCGCCCGTGGATCTGGGCCCTGATCGTGGGCACGTTCCTCGGCATGGTGAACACGGGACCGATCAGCCTCATCATCGGGATCCTGACGCTCGTGGGCTCGTTCCAGGCTCTCGATCGGCTCGAGCGCGCGCCGCGGACGAGCTAGGCGGCGACAGGGGTCGAGCTCGCACGGGTTGGCGCGGAGCCCACGCTTCGCGCCGGCCTGCTACGATCCGTGCAGCCTGGCGGTCACTTCTCGGGAACCCGGAGTTCACGATGCACCGCATTCATTCGCACGCCCTCACGGCCACGGCTGCCGCGGCACTGACCTCTGCTCTCGTCGGAGCGCTCCAGGGACCGGTCTTCACGGACGAACACGAGCAGATTCTCCGTCACATGGAGCTCATCGATCTTCCGGACGGGATCGGCGGCACGGTTCGGACGCTGCGTATCACCGGGGTGAACGTGCAGATCGTCAACGGACTCGGCGCGACGACCGGGAACCCGGGCATGCCCGGGGACGTCGTGACGAACGGGCTCGGCAACCTGATCGTCGGCTACAACGAGGACGCGTCCGGTTCGACCGATCGCAGCGGCTCGCACAACCTCGTCGTCGGTACGAAGCACGGCTATAGCGGCGTCGGTGGCGCCGTGATGGGCGACGAATCCACGATCGCGGGATCCTGGAACGTGGCTCTCGGCGGACGCGGAAACAGCGTCGATGGAGTCTGCTGCAGTGTGCTGGGGGGATACGGGAACCGGTCCGGCGCGTTCGCAAGCACCGTTGCCGGAGGCTTCTCGAACGACGCGGCGTCCTCGGGCTCGACGGTGAGCGGCGGCGAAGGGAATACTACGGGCGGCGAAGGTTGGGGCATGTCGGTGTTCGGTGGGCAGTTCAACCGAGCGGAGAACTGGCACAACACGGTCGTGGGCGGCCTCGAGAACGAAACCGTCGGCGGATTTGCCAGTGTCGTCGTCGGTGGCTACAACAACCTTGCCGCTGGCGGCAACCAGGCACTCGTCGCTGGGGGATCGAACAACGAGGCGAGATCGTTCAATTCAGTCGTCGTCGGGGGGAACCAGAACGTGGCCCAGTCGGCAGGGTCGGTATTCGGCGGACAACAGAACACCGCTTGGCCCTATGGGGTCGCCGTCGGAGGCCACGAGAACGTCGCGCAGACGAGAGGCTCAGTGTTCGGTGGGCGCCAGAACTTCGCCCTTCCATTTGGGACAGCGGTCGGTGGAAGCGGAAACAGCGCCACCGGGAACAACTCGACGGTCGTCGGCGGAGTGGACAACGTCGCTTCCGCTGACGGCGCGACGGTTGGCGGGGGCCGCGGAAACCACGCGAGCGCGAACGGTGCGACGGTCAGTGGAGGTCGCGGCCGGACGGCGGACGGCCAGGACGATTGGGCAGCAGGCAGCCTGCTCGAGGACTCCTGACGGAATCCGGGGCTCCGCTACCCGCTGACCGTCGTCGTGAGATGATCGACGAGGTCCATCTTCGTGACGATGCCGACGAGGCGACCGTCGTCGTCGACCACGATTCCGACCTCGTCCTTGGCGAAGATCTCGAGCAGGGCGCCCGCGTCCTCCGTGACGTGCACCGTGTCGACGTTGCGGAACATGACTTCGGCGACCGTGCTCGTCAGCTTCGCCCGGCCCTCGACGATGCGCCCGAGCAGGTCCGACTCCGTGACGATGCCGGTGATGCGACCGTCGCCGAGGACGGGGAGCTGGCTGACGCCCGCCTCCTTCATGCGCATCACGGAGTCGGCGACCGTCTCCTCGCTCGAGGCTGTCAGGATCTCGCGTGTCGGCATGCGCTGCAGGATGTCGCCGATGCTGTTCGCCTCCCAGCGCTGCTCGGTGAAGCCCTGCTCCTTCATCCACTGGTCGTCCATGAACTTCGTCATGTAGTTGCGGACGGAGTCGGGGAGGATCACGACGAAGCGCTTGCCCGGGCCCTCGCGCTTTGCGATCTGGAGCGCGGCCCACATGGCGGTGCCCGAGCTGCCGCCGCACAGGAGGCCCTCCTTGCGGATGAGGCGGCGGGCGACGAGGAACGACTCGTGGTCCTCGGTCTTCACCCACTCGTCGATGAGGCTCCGGTCGAGCACGTCGGGGATGAAGTCGTAGCCGATGCCCTCGACCTTGTACGTGCCGACCTCGGCCGGGCCGGCGAGGATCGAGCCGACGGGGTCGACGCCGACGATCCGGATGTGCGGCTGTTCCTCCTTCAGACGGCGCGCGATGCCGGTGATCGTGCCGCCCGTCCCGGCGGTCGCGACGAGGAAGTCGAACTCTCCACCCGTCTGCTCGAGGATCTCGCCGGCGGTGTCGTGGTAGTGGGCGAGCGGGTTGTCGGGGTTCGAGTACTGGTCGAGGATGTGCGAGTTGGGGAGGACGCTGTGCAGCTGTTTGGCGACGCCGATGTGGCTCGCGGGGTCGTCGAAGGCGGCCTCCGTGGGGGTGCGGATGATCTCGGCGCCCAGCGCCTCGAGCACGACCTGTTTCTCGCGGCTCATCTTCTCGGGCATCGTGATGATCATCCGGTAGCCCTTCACCGCCGCGGCGAGGGCCATGCCGATGCCGGTGTTGCCGCTCGTGGGCTCGATGAGCGTGTCGCCGGGCTTGATGCGGCCGGACTTCTCGGCCTCCTCGACCATGCGCTTGCCGATCCGATCCTTGACCGAGCCCCCGGCGTTCATGAACTCGCACTTGACGAGGAACTCGCAGCCCGTCTCCTTGCCGACCTGCTTGAGTCGGACCATCGGCGTGTTGCCGATCGCGTCGAGGATCGAGTCGTAGATTGCTGCCACGGGTTGCTCCACAAACAGGGGGGGCGGATGGATCGGCGGGGCGGCCACGCCCTCCCGGAGCGGCATCGTAGCAACCGGGGGCGCCCTCTATCCGGCGGTTTCGGGCGGCTCGGCGGGCGCGCTCAGCACGAGCGTTCCACGCGGCCCGACCCGCACCTCACGGAAGAGAAGGCGCGGGACGTCGCCCGGCGCTCCGTCATCGCGCGCCGTACAGCGGCCGTCCTGGAGCGAGAAGCGCCACTGGTGCCACGGGCACGTGATCTCCGACCCCGAGTGGGTGCCTTGGAAGAGCGGGCCCTGCATGTGCGGGCAGAAGCTCTGGGCAGCGACGACGCGACCCGCGACCGAGTAGAGGGCGAACGAGCCCCACGGCGTGTCGAAGGGCACCGGCCGATCGGGGTCGAGCTCGCCCGGCCGCAGGCCCGTGTCGAATTCGTTCGGCTTCCTCTGATTCATCGGACTCGGAGCCATGCCCTGAGGTGCGCTCCCGGTTCTCTCGCCGTTCTTTCCGAAGGGGGGACGGGATGCGAGGATCACGGAATCGTATGCGCCCCGGAGCCTCCCCCTTCACGGGAAACGCCCGCCTTGACCCAGAAGACCCTCGTCGTTCAGGTTCCGACCAGCCGCCATGCCGCCTTGCGCGCGCGGCTCGCGGCCGGCGATTTCGAATTCCGCAAGGTCCCCCACGCCGCGTTCAGCGTCAAGGGCGGCGGGGTCGTGGCGACGCTCTACCGCTCGGGCAAGCTCGTGGTCCAGGGCCCGGACCCCGAGCTCTTCCTCGCGCGCTGGACCGACTTCGACGCGCCGGAGCAGGCGGCGCCGGCGGAGCGCGGCGGTCTGACGAAGATCACGGGCGAGATGATCGGGTCGGACGAGACGGGGAAAGGCGACTTCTTCGGCCCGCTCGTCGTCGCGGCCGTGCGTCTGGACGGGAAAGTGGCGGAGGAGCTCGTCGAGTGGGGCGTCACCGACAGCAAGGCGCTCTCCGATACGCGAGCGCTGAAGCTGGGGGTGCTCCTGCGCGCGAAGCTCGCGCACTCCGTGCAGCGACTCGATCCCGAGCAGTACAACGAGCGCTACCCGAAGTACCGCGGCCTGAACCCGCTCCTCGCCGACATGCACGCCGACGCGATCCGCGCGCTCGCCAAACCCGGCGTGCGCGTGCTCGTCGACCAGTTCGCGAATGCGCGCGTCATGCGGTCAGCGCTGCGCGGCGTGGACGTGAAGCTGGAGCAGGCGCACCGCGCCGAGCGCAACGTCGCGGTAGCCGCGGCGAGCGTGATCGCGCGGCAGGAGTTCCTGCTCGCACTGCAGGAGTTGTCGGAGGAGTACGGCGTCGGCTTGCTGAAGGGCGCGGGCTCCCCGACCGACCGGGCGGGGGCGGAGTTCGTCCGCCTGCACGGGTGGGACGCCCTCGGGCGCGTCGCGAAGCTGCACTTCAAGAACACGGAGAAGGTGAAGCGGCTCGCGGGGCTGGAGCGATGAGCGCCGGGCGGGGCGAGGCCGTGCTCCTCTCCGCGGCGGGCAATCGGTTCGTGCTCATCGACGCGCGCGCGGGCGGGGCGCCGCGGGACGCCGCCGCGCTGGCGCGCGCCCTGTGCGCGGCGGAATCCACGCCCGCGCAGCGCCGCGACGGCCTGCTCCTGCTCCTGCCGCCAGAGGGCGTTGGCGACGCCCGGCTCGTCATCCACAACCGTGACGGCACCCGCCCCGAGGCCTGCGGCAACGGTCTGCGCTGCGTCGGTTTCCACCTCGGCACCCGGGACGGGGCCGCGGGCGAACGGCGGATCGAGACGGACGCCGGCGTGCGCGCGGTCACGATCGACCGGGACGACGGCGAGCGTCTCGTCGTGCGGGCGGAGCTGGGGCCGGCGCGCCTCGTCGAGCGCGACGAGTGGCTCGAGTCCCCGGGCGGGCAGGACCGCGCGGGACGGGTGCGCGTCACCCTGGTCGACGTCGGCAACCCGCACTGCGTGCTCTTCGTGGGCGACGTGCTCGCCGCGCCGGTCGCAGAGCTGGGACCCCAGCTCGAGCGCCATCCGCGGTTCCCGCAGGGCACGAACGTCGAGTTCGTCGCGTACGACGACGAGGCGCACACGCTCGACATGCGCGTGTGGGAGCGCGGCGTCGGCGAGACGCAGGCGTGCGGCACCGGAGCGGCGGCGGCGGCGCGCGCGGCGACGGAGCGGTACGAGCTGGCGTGGCCCGTGCGGGTCCGCGTCCCGGGCGGGGTGCTCGAGGTGAGCGGCGACGCGGAGTGCGTGTGGCTCGCCGGGCCGGTCGAGCGCGAGGGCGAAATCGCCTGGTGCGAGTGATCGCCCGCCGCGATGGGCTATCTCCTCCACATCTTCCTGGCGCTCGGTATCCAGGCGCTCGGCGAGGCGGACCTCATTCTCGGCCGGGCCGGTGCGTGGCCGCTCATCCCCCTGCTCTTCGTCCCGCACGCCCTCGGCGCGGTCGCGCGCCGCGCGGCGCTCGCCGGCCGCTTCTCCCGCGCCGCGCTCATCGGCCGCTTCGTGCAGCTCGCGCCGCCCGCCTCCTTTCTGGTCATCGTGCTCTGCGGCTGGGTGCAGGACGTGCGGCGATGGACGGGGAGCGAGCTCTCCGTCTTCGGTTGGCCCGAGCCGGCGGTGCTGCTATCGCTGGCGCCATTCATCGTCTTTCAACTGCTCGCGATCGACGCGCTCGCGCGGCTCCAGGAGGACCGGCCGGTCCACAGGCGGAGGGCGCGCGCTTTCCAAGCCCGGATGTTCCTCGCGAGCCTCCTGCCGATCGCCGTCTACCTGGCGCTCGCGTCGGCGGTCGGCGCCAGCGACGTCACGCGCGTGTACGTGGAGCGCGTGGCGCTCTTCAACGCGGCATTCGTCACCGGCCTCTTCGTTCTGCTCGCGCTACTCCTGCCCACGCTGTTGCGGAACGCCTGGGAGACGGCGCCGATCCCGCCGGGTCCCGAGCGCGAGCTGCTCCGGTCCGTGGCCCGACTCGCGCGATTCGAGGCGCGCGAGCTGCTCGTGTGGCACACGGGGAACTCGATGGCGAACGCCGCGATCGTGGGCCTGGTCCCGAGGAGCCGCGTCGTGCTCTTCTCGGACTCGCTGCTCGCCTTGCTCGACCAGCGCGAGCTCGCGGCCGTCTTTGCGCACGAAATAGGGCACGCCGTGCGCCACCACGTCGGGATTTTTCTCGCCTGGGCGCTCGTGTTCTTCATGGGAGGGGACCTCGTCGTGTCCGCGATCGGTCCCGAGGACGACTGGGGCGCGGGCGGCTCGATGCTCCTCGTGTTCGGCCTGTGGTACCTCTCTTTCGGGTGGCTCTCGCGCCGGTTCGAGCTCGAGGCGGACCTCTACAGCCTCGAGCTGCTCGGCGATCCCGCGGCGATGATCAGCGCCCTCGAGCGCGTCGGCGGGCGCCTGCGCGACATCGCGGGATGGCGGCACTTCAGCACGTCCGTCCGGATCGCGTTCATCGAGCGCGCCTGGGCGGAGCACGGGTTCATCCCACGGTTCCGGCGCCGGCTCCGGCGCTGGGCCCTGCTCGGCGTGGGGCTCGCGATCGTCGTCCTCGGGCTCCAGGCGCGCGGCTTGCTTGCCTCACTCGACGAGGACCTGGTCATCGCCGACCTGTCGCTCGGCCGGTACGCAGCGGCGGCGGAGCGCGCCGGGCGCCTGGCGGACGACGACGAGGGGCTGGTCGGGTTGGCCGCGCGGGCGCGCTCGCTCCAAGGCGACGAGGACATCGTCACGACCGCCGACCTATGGCGCGCGCTCGGCGGCGCCTTGCGCCGATCGGATGTGCCTGGGGCGCTCGCCTACGCGCAGCTCGGTCTCCTACGCGGCGAGCCGGCTTTCGAGCCCTTCCTCGACCTGCTGGACGAGCCCGAGGACCGGGCCGCAGCGCTCGCGGCGGCGCGCGTGGTGTACGGAGGCGGGACAAGATCCGCCGGCACTCTCGACTGACCGGGCGGTGCTTGGCACCGCCCGGTCAGTCGAGAGTGCCGGCGGATCTTGTCCCGCCTCCGTATTAGTACGCCAGCCCGTTCTTGCGCAGGTGCACCTTCGGATCGCCGTCGCGCAGGACCTCGGCGTCCTCGACCTCGCCGAAGATGACGACGTGATCGCCGGTCGCGTGCTCGCCCGTGACCCGGCAATCGAGCCACGCCAGACTCTCGGTGAGCACGGTGGAGCCGCGGGCCGTCTCGCGCGTCGCGAGCATGTCGAACGGCGACTCGCCCGCCGCGGGTTGCTTGAAGAACGGCGACATCTGACCGGTGCTCTCGGGGTCGATCACGGAGAGCGCGAACCGGCCGCTCGCACGCACGGCGGCCAGGTGCTCGCGGTCCTTGCCGATGGCGACGCAGACCGTCGGCGGTTCGAAGCCGACCTGCATGACGAATGAGCCGAGGAAGCCGAGGGGCTGGTCGCCCAGCCGGGTCGTCACGATGTAGAGGCCGCAGGGGATGCGGCCCAGGGCGCGGGCGATAGGGGAGATTCTGGTCTCGGGCATGGCGGTTTCGTGCAATCTGGCGCGCTGGGCGATGGGCGCCGGAGAGCATACTCCGCCGGGCTTCGCGGGCGGGCCTTGCGCGGCCTCCGAAACGGCCGCGCAAGCCATAATATTGGAACCCTCTGTGTGGAACGAGTGCCTGCCTGCGGGGATAATCGGCGACTGAAACCCAGAGGCGCGACGTCGCCCGAGGGCTCCCGCGAACCCCCGAATGGCCTCGAGTCGACACACCTTCCATTGGCGGCCGGGCGACTCCACGTCCGTGGACCACGCCGTAGCGCCCGGATCCCCGCCCCCGTCCCTGGCGGAACGCGTGCGCGAGCTCGCCGAGGACCGTGCCTCCTCGGCGGCGGACCTCGTGCGGGAGGTCGCGGAGCAGCTCGCCGAGTGGGTGCGGGCGCGGCCCGATGAGTGGACTTGGGAGAGTGCGCACTCGGAGCTCGACCAGGGTCTCCGCGACCTGCGCGCCGCACACGCTTGGCGGGGGCCGGTCGCGCTCTTCTTCGACGCGCTGGCGAAGACACTCGCGCTCTCGTCGCGCAGGCCGCTCGAGACGACCCCGGGCGAGGTGCTCGGCGAAGAGCTCGGCCTCTGGCTCGGTGGCGTCAGCGGCGATCCGGAGGACGTTCGTTGGGACGGGCGTCCGCTCGGGCCCGGCCGGCGGCTCCTGCCGCGCGAAGACTGCGTGCGCGCCTTGCTCCCGGAGCTCCAGCGTGGCGAGACCGTGCTCGTGCACGGCTTCTCGGAGACCGTGACGCTCGCGATCTCCGCGGCCCAGAAGCGCGGGCTTGCCCCGCGGGTCCTCCTGTCCGAGGGCGGCCCCGACCTGGGCGGCCGGCGGATGGCGCGCCGGCTCGTGCGCGCCGGCGTGGCTGTGACGCTCACGTACGACGCGGCGCTCCACAGGGACCTCGGGCGCGCGGACCGCGTGTGGCTCGGGACCGAAGCTATCGGGGCGGAGGCTTTCCTCGCGCGCGTCGGCACGCGCGCGCTGCTCGAGGAGGCCCGCCGGCTCGAGGTTCCGACCTACGTCCTCGCGACCAGCGACAAGCTCACGCCGCGCGGCGAGCTCGCGCTCCCCGAATGGTGCGCGCACGATCGATGGCTGCTCTGGGAGAACGCGCCCGAGGGCGTCGACGTGGAGTCCCAGGCCTTCGAGACCGTGCCGCTCGACCTGCCGACCGCATTTGCAACCGAGTGCGGGCTCGAGAGCGCCGCAACGCTCTCGCTCCGAGCTCTTCGGACCGACGCGCCGCTCCAGCCCCTCTCGTCCTGATACGGCCCTGATTCGCCTCCGAATACGCTCCGGATAGAAGCCCGATGACCACCGACACGGAACAGCAGACCCCCGGGGGCAAGCACGAACGCATCGTGCAGCGCCACATCGAGCGCGAGATGAAGGAGTCGTACCTCACGTACGCGCTCAGCGTGATCCACTCGCGCGCTCTGCCCGACGTGCGCGACGGCTTGAAGCCCTCCCAGCGGCGCATCCTGGTCGCGATGAACGACCTGAACCTCAGCCCGCGGGCGAGGTACAGGAAATGCGCCAAGGTGGCGGGCGATACGTCGGGCAACTACCACCCACACGGCGAGTCGGTGATCTACCCGACGCTCGTCCGCATGGCGCAGGACTTCAGCCTGCGCTACCCGCTCATCGATGGGCAGGGCAACTTCGGCTCGATCGACGGCGACCCGCCCGCGGCCATGCGGTACACGGAAGCGCGCATGAGCGGCATCGCGGTCGAGATGATGACCGACCTCGACAAGGAGACGGTCGAGTTCGAGCCGAACTACGACGAGACCCGGACGCAGCCGTCGGTGCTGCCGTCGCGCTTCCCGAACCTCCTCTGCAACGGCTCCGACGGCATCGCTGTCGGCATGGCCACGAGTCTCCCGCCGCACAATCTACGCGAGATCTGCGCGGGCTTGCGCGCGGTCCTCGACGACCCCTCGATCACGCTCCAGGGCCTGCTCGAGATCATCCCCGGCCCCGACTTCCCCACCGGGGGGATCATCATGGGCAAGCGCGGGATCATGCAGGCGTACGGCACGGGGCGCGGGCTGGTCCGACTGCGCGCGCGGTACACGGTCGAGGACATCCGCACCAAGCAGCAGATCGTCATCAGCGAGATCCCGTACCAGGTCAAGAAGACGACGATCATCGAGAAGATCGTCGACGTCGTGAAAGACGGGCGCATCACCGGGATCTCGGACGTGCGCGACGAGTCCGACCGCCACGGAATCCGACTCGTCATCGAGCTGAAGAAGGGTGAGGACTCCCAGGTCGTCATCAATCAGCTCTTCAAGTACACGCCGCTCCAGACGACGCGGAGCATCATCAACCTCGCGATCGACGACGGCCAGCCGCGCACGCTCACGTTGCGCGCCCTGCTCGACGCCTACCTGAGGCACCGCCGCGAGGTCCTCCGCAGGCGCACCACGTACCTCTTGCGCAGAGCCGAGGAGCGCAAGCACATCGTCGACGGACTGCGTATCGCGGTCGCCAACATCGACCGCGTGATCGAGATCGTCCGCGGCGCCAAGGACCGCGACGACGCGAAGAGCCGCCTCTCGGACGAGTTCGGCCTCTCGGACCGACAGTCGCAGGCGATCGTCGACATGCGCCTCGGCAGCCTCACGGGGCTCGAGCGCGAGAAACTCGAGGCGGAGCACGCGAAGCTCCTGGCCGAGATCCAGGACCTCAACGATATTCTGAGCACAGAGGGGCGCGTGACGGCGATGATTCGCGAGGACATCGACGACCTCGACAAGCGCTATGGAGATGCGCGTCGGACGGAGATCAGCTCGGAAGAGATCGACACGAACTTCGACATCGAGGAGTTGATCACCGAGGACCTGATGGTCGTGACCTTCTCGCGCGACGGGTACGTGAAACGGATACCGCTCGACACCTACCGGGCCCAGGCCCGGGGCGGGCGCGGCGTGCGCGGCTCGGATTCGAAAGAGGGCGACGTCCTCAAGTCGCTCTTCGTCGCCTCGACGCACGACTATCTACTCTACTTCTCCAACTTCGGACAGGTGTTCTGGCTCAAGACGTACAACCTGCCCGAGGCCGGACGCACGTCGAAGGGGCGCGCGATCGCAAACCTCCTGCCCCTGCGCGAAGGCGAGCGGATCACGGGCATCTTGCGCGTGCCCGAGTTCGACTCCGAGCGCTCGGTCGTGTTCGTGACGCGCCGGGGGATCGTGAAGAAGACGGCGCTCGAGGCCTATTCGCGCCCGAAGAGGGGCGGCATCCGCGCCATCCTCCTGCAAGCGGAAGACGAGGTCGTCAGCGTCGCCCTGGCGCGCCCGGGCGACTCGATCATGATCTGCTCGCGCGGTGGACGTTGCGTGCACTTCGACGAGGCGGCAACGCGCAACATGGGGCGGACCTCGCGCGGCGTGCGCGGCATGCGGCTGAGAGGGGGTGATGAGGTCGTCGGCATGGTCGTCGCGGACCCGGCGGCGCAGCTCCTCACCGCGAGTGTGCACGGCTACGGCAAACGCACGCCGGTCACCGAGTACGCCATCAAGGGCCGCGGAAACCAGGGGGTGATCTCGATCAAGACGAACGAGCGGAACGGCCCCGTCGTCAGCATCGCGCTCTGCCGCGAGGGCGACGACGCGCTCTTCATCACGGAGAACGGGATGATCGTCCGCTCCTCGGTCTCGGCGATCAGCTCGATGGGACGCGCGACCCAGGGCGTGCGCCTCGTGAACCTGAAAGCGGACGATCGCCTGGTCTCGGTCGAGATCGTGTCGGAGACCGACCTCGAGCGCTTCGGGACCGAGGACGAGAGTGGTGACGAGCCTGGCGCGGAGCCGACCGGCACGGAGCCCGTCGGCGGGGATGCGGGCGAGCCGAAACCGGCCGCTGAAGTGGGCGGCGAGACTGGCGGCGAGGCGGGCGACGAGGCGGGCGGCGAGACTGGCGGCGAGACTGGCGGCGAGGCGGACGACGAGGCGGGCGAGTGATGGGCGTCAGGGAGACGCTCGACGCCGACCTGAAGACCGCCATGCGGGGCGGGGACACCCTGTCGCGGGACACGCTCCGCATGGTGCTCGCCGGCGTCAAGAACAAGCGGATCGAAGTGGGCGAGGACCTCTCCGAAGAGCAGGTGCTCGCAGTCCTCGCGTCGGCCGTGAAGTCCCGCAAGGACAGCGCCGCGCAGTTCGACGAGGCGGGGCGACCTGAGCTGGCGGTGAAAGAGCGCGCCGAGATCGACGTGATCGAGCGCTACCTCCCCCAGCAACTCTCCGAGGCGGAGACGCGCACGCTCGTGGAGGGTCTCGTGGGCGAGCTCGGGATCACCACGAAGCGGGAGCTCGGGAAGCTCATGAAGGCGGTCATGGCGGAGCACAGGGGTCGCGTCGACGGCAAGCTCGTGCAGCGCTTCGCGGGCGAGCTGCTCGACAGTTGAACGCCCCCGAGACCGCGTCCCGGGAGCCGGATCGGGAGCATGCCGGTGCCGATCTCGTCGGCCGGCACCGGAACCTCGGGCGGCGCACGGTCCTCGTCTCGGCTCTGACGCTCGTCTCGCGCGTGCTCGGGTACGCGCGCGAGATCGTCTCGGCCGCGCTCTTCGGCGATCGCTCGCCGGTGTTCGACGCGTTCATCACGGCCTGGCGCATCCCGAACCTCTTCCGGCGGTTCCTCGGCGAGGGGGCGCTCTCGACCTCGTTCCAGACCGCCCTCACGGAGACGGAGGGCCGCTACGGCACCGCGGCGGGGGCGCGCCTCTTCCGCGAGACCTTCCGCCTCCTCTTCTGGGTCCTCATCGGGGTCTGCGCGGTCGTCACGGGCGTGGTCGCGCTCCTGCCCGACGTCATGCCCATCACCGGATGGCACTGGCTCGGGGCGGATCCCGAACCCGTGCGCGACCTCACGGTGCGCGTGATGCCCTTCGTGGTGTTCATCTGCCTCTCCGCCCTCGTGGGCGGGGCGCTCAACGTGCGCGGGCACTTCTCCACCCCGGCGGTGGCGCCCGCGGCCTTGAATACGGTCTGGGTGCTCGCGCTGCTCGTGATCGCCTGGCACTTCGGCTGGAGGGACGAGGGCGGGGCCCTGCGGGGCGAGGCGCGGCACCTCGCGATGGCGCACTGGCTCGCCTGGGGCGTGCTCGCGGCGGGGGTCGTGCAACTCCTCGTTCAGGTCCCGGCTCTCGTGCGGCAGGGCTTCTTCCATCAGCCGCGGCCGGGCGGCGCCGTGAGGCCAGACGGCGCCGCGCGGCCGCTCGACGTCTTGAAGCGCAGCGCGCCGCTCGCGCTGGGCGCCGCGGTCTATCAGATCAACGTCATGATCGATGGACTCATGGCGGAGGGGCTGCTCCCGGACGGCGGTCCGACCCTGCACTACTACGCCAACCGCGTGCAGCAGTTCCCCCTGGCGTTGATCGCGATCGCGGCGACGAGTGCGGTGTTCCCGGCGCTGCAAGCCTACGGGCACAAGGGCGAGCGCCGCGCGGTGCGCGACCTGCACGATCGCACGCACCGGGCGATCTGCTTCGTCGCACTGCCCGCGACGGCCGGCCTCTTCGCGCTCGCCGGGCCGGTGATCGCGGTCTCTTTCGAGCACGGCGCCTTCGGACCGGAGGGCGTACGGCGCGCGACCGCGTGCCTCCAGATGCTCACGCTCGCAATCCTCCCGGCCGGCGCTGTCGGGCTCGTGGCGCGTACGTTCTATGCGCTCGGTGACTTCGTGACGCCGGTGCGGGTGTCGATGGTGATGCTCGTCCTCAACGTGGGCCTGAACCTCGTCTGTATTCAGGTGTTCGGCATGGACGTCGACGGGCTGGCGCTGGCCACGGCCGTGACGAGTTGGGCGAGCCTCGCCGCGCTGCTCGCCAGAATGCCGCGCAAGCTCGACTTGCCGGCCAGCGACTTGCCGTTCCTCCGGCCCGTGGGCAAGATGCTGGTCGCGGCGATCGGTGCCGGGCTGCTCGCCGCGGGCATGCACTGGAGCCTGGCGCGCTATCCGGTGCTCGCCCTCGTCGCGGGGATCGCGGCGGGGATGCTGGGCTACGTCCTCCTCGCGCGCCGGCTCGGCGTCCCCGAGGCGCGGGGTCCGTTCAGACGGCTGCGGCGCGGTCCAGGAGCCGAGTAGGACCGCACGGAAAGTTCCTTTCGGGGAATGGCATGCGATCTTCTCGGAGTCGGGCTTGCAACGCGCAACCCGCAGACAGAAGATCGCACTCGTCGTCGTGATCCGCCCGCTCGCCTGTCCCAAAGGAGTGGGTGGATCGCTCTCTCGCTCCGGATGTCCCTAGCCCCCCAGAGGAGGGCGCTGAACGTGAATCCCACCGTGCACCCGATCGGCAAGATGGCCCACACGTCCGACCCCGACAACCTGGACGAGTCACTGGTCCGGCTCGAGGCGGCCGATCCGCCCGCGGATCTGCAGGAGCCCGACCTCACGCCCAACGCCCGCAAAGTACTCGAGCGCCGCTACCTCAAGAAGTCGCCGGAGACGGGCGAGGTGATCGAGACCCCGCGGCAGATCTTCTGGCGCGTCGCGACCCACATCGCGAAGGCCGAGCTCGCGTTCACGGGCGGGAGCCCGGCACAGGCGCTCGCCTTGGCGCGCGACTTCTATGGCCTGATGGCCGACAAGCTGTTCATGCCGAACAGCCCCACGTTGATGAACGCGGGGCGCGAGATGGGGATGCTCTCAGCCTGCTTCGTGCTGCCGGTCGAGGACTCGATCGAGGGTATCTTCGACTCGATCAAGGCGACGGCGCTCATCCAGAAGGCGGGGGGTGGAACGGGCTTCAGCTTCTCACGCCTGCGTCCGGCGGGGGATATCGTCCGTAGCTCGGGCGGGACGACGGAGGGGCCGCTCTCGTTCATTCAGGTCTTCTCGCAAGCCACCGACGCCATCCAACAGGGTGCGTTCAGGCGCGGCGCGAACATGGGCATCCTGCGCGTGGACCACCCCGACATCGTCCGCTTCATCACCTTCAAGGACGACCGGACGCGCATCACCAACTACAACATCTCCGTCGCGGTGACCGATCGTTTCCTCTCCGAGCTCAAGGGTGGCGAGAACCCGATTCATCAGGTTCAGAACCCGCGGACGAAGGAGTGGGCGACGGTCGAAAAAGTCGGCGAGAACGGGAGCCTGACCGGCGAGTACTGGCGCGTAGAAGAGCTCTGGAACCTCATCATCGAACACGCCCACCGCAACGGCGAGCCGGGGGTCGTGTTCATCGACCGCATCAACGAGCGCAACCCGATCAAGAACGTCGGCCTGATCGAGGCCACGAATCCGTGCGGCGAGCAGCCCCTGCATCCATACGACTCCTGCAACCTGGGATCGATCAACGTCGGGCGGCTCGTCGTCGGCGCAGGCGTGGACGCGCACTTCGACTGGCAGACCTTCAAGTCGATCGTGCACACCGCGACGCGCTTCCTCGATGACGTCATCGAGGTGAACAAGTATCCCCTCCCGCAGATCGACAGCATGTCGAAGACGACACGCCGGATCGGGCTCGGCGTCATGGGCTTCGCGGATGCGCTCTACAAACTCGGTGTGCCGTACGGGTCCGAGGAGGGTTGCGAGTTCGGCGAGCGACTCATGCACGTCCTCGACGACGAGTCGCACCTCGCCTCCGAGATCCTGGCCGAGGAGCGCGGTGTCTTCCCGGCATGGGAAGGGTCGGATTGGGAGAAGCGGGGCCGGCGCCTGCGCAACTCCTACACGACGACCGTCGCGCCGACGGGCACGATCTCGATCATCGCGGACTGCTCAGGCGGCATCGAGCCCATGTTCAGCCTCGCTTTCCAACGTCAGGTGATGAAGGACGCGCAAGGTCAGCCGACGGTCATGCGCGAGGTGAACTACGTGTTCGAGAAGGCCGCGCGAGACGCGGGCTACTACTCCGAGGGCCTCATCGACCGCATCATCGAAGAGGGGTCGATCCAGGGCTTCGACGATATACCCGAGGCGCACAAGACCATCTTCGTGACCTCGCACGACATCGCCCCCGAGTGGCACATGCGAATGCAGGCGGCGTTCCAGCGTCATTGCGACTCCTCGATCTCGAAGACGATCAACTTTCCGCACGAGGCGACCGCCGAGGACGTCCGCAAGATCTACGACCTCGCCATCGCGCTCGACGTCAAGGGCGTCACCGTGTACCGGGACGGCTGCCGCGAGATGCAGCCGATGGCGCTGAAGAGCTCGACTGCCGCCTCGGGCGACGCGAACGGCCAGCAGGCCGCGCCGTCACCGTCGCCCGCCGTCGCCCCCGAGGTTCAGGAGCTGGCGCCGATCAAGCTACCCGAGATCATGAGCTGTCTGCGCATCCGCCAGATGACGCCCTTCGGGAACATGCACGTGAAGGTGTCCGTCGAACCGGACTCCGGGCGGGAGCGCGAGGTGTTCGCGCAGCTCGGCAAGGGTGGGGACGTCGCGAACTCGGACCTGGAGGCGATCTGCCGGATCCTCTCGCTGTGGCTGCGTTCGAACGGGAGCCTCAAGATGGCACTCAAGCAGCTCTCGGGCATCGGCTCGAGCCTCACCGTGCCGACGAAGGATGGGCGCATCATGTCGCTCGCCGACGGGCTCGCCACCGCCCTGGATCGCTATCTGGCCGCCAAGCAGAAGTACGGCCTCGAGGCGCTGTTGCTCGGACGCGTCAGTCCCGAGAACACGGCCTCCGACTCGCTCGCGGAGACGAAGACTCGGCCCGCTCCGAAGAACCTGACGCAGTACAAGCTGAAGTGTCCCTCCTGCACGGGCGTGCTCGCTTTCCAGGAAGGCTGTGTCAAGTGCCACTCGTGCGGCTTCAGTCAGTGCTGAGCGCGGAGGTCTGATCGCTCTCTACCGCGCGCGCCTCAGCGACCGTCGCCATCCCGCTCGTCGCTTGTGTCCTCGTCCCCGGACTTGACCTTGCGCCCGAAGATGTCGACGGTCTCGTCGTCGCGCGCGGTCCGCCCGAAGATGTCTCTGCCAGCGCCGGGTCCGAGGCCCAGGTGGCGCACGAAGGTCATCCGGCTCCCGTCGCTCCGGGTCAGGGTCAGCATGCCGCCGGTGATCCGCGCCTGAAACGTCCAACCGGCACCGGGCTGCTCGTACTCGAGGATCTCCTCCTCGTCGAGGAAGGCCCCGATCATGATGTTGGTGGTGAGGTTGCCCAGGGAATCGATGTCCCAGGAGTGGATACCGGACGCAAAGTCGTCCTCGACACCCGTTCCGCCCACGGTGTCCCACATCACGTGCCACTGGAGGGCCATGTAGCCGGGCGAGAAGAGCAGGAACCCCTCTTCGGAGCGCCCGTTCGCGGGGAGCTCATGATCGACCATCTGGACGAGGCGCCAGGCGCCCATGAACGGCTCCTTGCGGGCGAGCCGCACTTCGTCCACGGGCCTGGTGCGCCCGAAGATGTCGGTGCCCCCGCCCTGCTGCGGCGCGGCAGGGGGCCCGAGGAGGAGGGCGGCGGCGGCGATCGGAACGAGGGCGTGGCGGAGCATTGCGTACCTCGACGGCTTCGGAATCGGGCTACTCAGTCTGTCGTCCGGGCGAGCTCCCATCCCAACGGAAGAGACGCGTTTCTGCCAGTTCTGTACCCTTTTGCCGCGAAGTCGGTGGCTCCAGAGCGCCCCCACCCCCCCTGCCACGCATGGATTCCCCGGAAGCCAGAGCCCGAGGAGAGCGTGCCCACCGAATTGGCGTCGGGGTCAACTTCCTCCTGGCGCTGATGAAGATCGGGGGCGGGCTCGCGTCCGGCTCGACCGCGCTCCTCGCCGACGGCTATCACTCGCTCGCCGACCTCGCGACCAACGGCATCGCCTGGGTCAGTTTTCGCGTGGCAGCGCGACCCGCGGATGACGACCACCATTACGGCCACGGCAAGGCGGAGGCCGCGGCCGGCCTCTTCGTGGGCGTCATCCTGATCGGCACCGGGCTCGTTGTCCTGTACGGCTCGGTGATGGCGCGCGGCCCCGTATACGAGGGTTTCCAGGGGCCGGTGGCGCTGGCGGTCGCGGGCGTCTCGATCGTTGCGAACGAGTGGCTGGTGCGCGTCACCCGCCGCTCCGCCGACGAGCTCTCGAGCACAGCCCTGAGCGCCCTCGCGCGCGACAACCGGTCCGACTCCCTGTCGAGCGGGCTCGTGATCGTCGGCGTGACGGGCGGCCTCTTCGAAGTCTCGTGGGCGGAGCCCGTCATGACGGCCTCGATCGGCGTCTTCATCGTGATCATGGGCTTCCACAGCGCGAAGGAGAGCCTCGACATCCTCATGGACCGCGTGGCCGACGCGACGATGCGGGACCGGATCGCCCTGATAGCGAAGGAGGTGTCGGGCGTGCGGGGCGTCCAGCACGTCCTGATCCATCCGCTCGGCGCACGTCAACGCGTCGACATGGAGATCAGCGTGGACGCCGACATCACGGTCCTGGCGGGACATACGATCGCCCATGAGGTCGAGCGCGAGGTGCTGGACCAGGAGCGCCAGGTTATCCAGGTCGCGGTACACGTCAACCCGGCGTGACCGGCGGTACGGCCGGTTACGGCAGCGTCTCGAGCAGGCCCGACATGTCGTTCGTCCTCACGATGTCCCACCGGACGTGCGGCTCGAACGGCCGGTCGGACGGGAAGAGCGCCATGAACGGGATCGAATGCGCGCCGAGCCCCACCATCAGGCGCTCGATCACGTCGGTCTCCGGTGAGTCGTGGGTGATGTCGGCCTTCATGCGGATGACTTGCTTCGCCACGAAGAGTTCGCGGACTTCATCGTCGTCGTAGACGAACTTCTCGTTCCACTTGCAGTTCGGGCACCAGTCCGCGGTGAAGTCGACGAACACCGAGCGGCCCGATTCGAGCAGCCGTACAAGGCGCTCGCCGTCGAAGTCCTCCCAGGTCTCCCCGGCCGGGCCCGCCGCCTCGACCGCGAACAGGCCGCGGAAGTCCGCGAACGAGATGCGCGCCCCGCCCGCGACGATGAGCACCGCGAAGACGAGCGTGGCGTAGCGCTTCGCCACGGACTGGTCGAACGTCGCGAAGCGACCCCACCACCAGCAGCCGATCGCAACGAAGACGAGGAATGTCGCTGTGAACAGGAGCAGGTCCTGCCGCAGGCTGATCATGAGGTAGATGACGGTCGCGAGCAGGACGAAGCCCATCACCTGTTTGAAAGTGTCCATCCACGGGCCGGGCTTCGGCAGGATCCGAAGCAGGCGGGGATTCGCGGTCAGGATCACGTACGGCAGCGCCATCCCCAGGCCCAGCGCGAGGAAGATCGCGAAGACCGTGAGCGAAGGCTGGGCGAGGGTCCACGTCAGCGTGCTGCCGAGGAAGGGCCCGCTGCAGGGCGTGGCGAGCACGGTCGCGAGCATGCCCTTGAAGAACGCGTCGGGCAGGCCCTCCTTCGACATAGAAGACGCGGCGCCGGCCGGCAAGGGGGCGCCCAACTCGTACACACCGAACAGCGACAGTGCGAACGCGAACACGATCCCGATCATCACGACCAGGAACGTCTGGCTCTGGAACTGCTCGCCCCAGCCGAACTGCAGCGAGACGGCGACCGTCGCCAGCCCGAGGAAGACGACGACGATGCCCGCGGCAAAGGCGAGGCCGAGCGCGAGGATGCGGCGTTTGTCCTCGCCCGCCTGCTGTACGAACGAGAGGATCTTGATCGAGATCACCGGCAGGACGCACGGCATGACGTTCAGGATCATCCCCGCGAGGAAGGCGATGAGCAGCCACATGACGAGGCCGTGCGTCGCGGTCTCCGTCTGGGGCTCGAAGTCGGGGAAGGTCACAGCGGCGTAGTCGATGCTCCCTGCCGCGGCGGACGTGCCGAGGTTCGGTTCGATTCCGCCGGAAGCGCCAGGGGACTCCGAGCCGAACTCACCGCCCGAGCTGCCGATGACGAGGTCGTCGGGGAAGTCCGCGAAGTACTTGTCGTCGCCCCGCCCCGCTCCGACGGCCAGCTCCTTGTAGGGGATGCACGTGCCGGCATCCTCGCACGTGAGACCCTCGAGGAGCACGCCCACGGGCACCGCGTTCCCGCCCGGGAGCACACCTTCGGCGTGGAGGACGATCTTCCCCTCGTGGGCGTAGATCCACGTGTCGAGACCGGGCTGGTCGAGCCGTAGCGGCGCGGGAAAGCGCACGGCGCTCCATTCGACGCCCGCGCCGAGGAGCGTGACCGTCGTCGGCAGGCCGGTGGCCTCGGGCGGACCGAGCTCGGTGTGGTAGAGGTGCCAGCCCTCCTCGATATCGATCGGAATGGCGACGCGTACGCGACCGTCCTTCACACGGCTGAAGAGTCGCGCGCTCGCCTTCCCCGAATCCTTCTTGGCGACGAGAGGCACCTTCGCCGCCTGCACGTCCGGCACCGTCGCAGTCTTCGTGAGCGACAGGACGAGGTCTTGCGGGAAGCTCGCGAAGAGCGCGTCCTTCCCCGCGCCTTTACTCGTGAGCTCCTGTCCGTAGGGAATGCACAGGCCGAGGTCCTCGCACGTCAGGCCGTCGAGCTCGGCGCCGATGTCTTCGCCCCCGGCACCCTCCTCGATCCGACCCGCGGCGTAGAGCACGATCGTGCCCTCGTGGCCGTAGATCCACGTGCCGAGACCCGGCTGATCGAGCTTCAGCGGCTTGGGAAAGCGCACCTCGCTCCACGTGATGCCGGCCCCCGACATCTCGACCCGCGTGGGCTTCCCGATGGCTTCCGGGTTGCCGAGGTCGTCGTGATAGAGGTGCCAGCCGGGCTCGATGCGCACTTCGATCGCCGCGCGCACGACGCCGTCCGCCACGCGGCTGGTGAGCCGCGCGTCGGCTTTGGCGCCGAGACGGCCCTGTGCCGCTGCCGGCGCCACCGCGAGGACGGAGAGCGTGAGGGCGAGGAGGCTCACGAAGCTGCGGCGCATCGGTCGGATCATGGATCTGGTCTCTGGGTCTCGGTGGGTTTCGGCCCGTCATGGTGCCTCGGCGAGGATAGCACCCGAGGCGCTCCAGGGCCCCGGCGGAGGGCTCTCAGGGCCGGTCACCCGGTACTACGGCGCGCGCCGAGCCTGTGACAGTTCATGCTTTGTAGGCGCGGCTCCGCGCTACTCGAACCCGAGCAGCCGACCGCCCTGGTAGACGGCGAAACTCGCGCCCCAGGCGAGCACGGTCATGTACACGAAGAGGAAGCTCGGCCAGCGCCAGGAGTTTGTCTCGCGCTTCACCGCCGCGAGCGTGCTCATGCACTGGCAGGCGAGCGCGAAGAACACCATGAGCGACAGGCCCACGAGCGGCGTGTACACGCGCCGTCCGTCCGCGTAGCTCTCGTTCTTGATCCGCTCCCGCAACGTGACGGACTCCTCGTCCACTTCGTCGCCCACCCCGTACACGATTCCCATGGTGCTGACGAACACCTCCCGTGCCGCGAAGGCGCCGATCAACCCGACCCCGATCTTCCAATCGAAGCCGAGCGGCGCGATCACCGGCTCGATCACGCGCCCCAGTCGACCTCCATAGCTCGCGCGTAGACGCGCGCCGCTCTCCTCCGAATCGATCGCGGAAAGACGCGCCTGCAAGGGCGACTCCGCGAGCCCCGCCGCCTGGGCTTCGGCGCGCAACCCCGCGTAGTCGACGTCGAGGTCTGGAGTCTTCGGAAACGAGAGCAGGAGCCAGAGGGCGATCGTGCACACGAGGATCACGCCGCCGGCCTCCGTGAGGAAGACGCGGCTCTTGAGCCACATCATCCGCAGCACCGAGGGCAGGTGCGGGAAGCGGTAGGGCGGAAGCTCGAGGATCAGCGGCACGTGCGGCGCCCGAAAGAGCGTGCGGGACAGGACGGCGGCGGCGAGGAGCGCGACGATCGTGCTGAAGAGGTACATCGCCGCCATGAGCAGGCCCTGGACCGGCATGAACCCGAACAGGTCGAGCGGCGGGATGAGGGCGGCGATCAGGAGCGAGTAGATCGGGAGCCGTGCCGAGCACGTCATCAGCGGGATGACCATCATGGTCAGGAAGCGGTCCCGCCGGCGCTCCATGGTTCGCGTCGCGAGGATCGCGGGCACCGCGCAGGCGAAGCCGGACATCATGGGCACGAACGCGCGGCCGTTCAGGCCGAGCATCCGCATGATGCGGTCCATGAGGAAGGCGACCCGCGCCATGTAGCCCGTGTCCTCCATGAGCCCGATGAACAGGAACAAGAGCAGGATCTGCGGCAGGAAGACGAGCACGCTGCCGACGCCGGCGATCAGGCCCTCGACCACGAAGTCGCGGGCGATGCCGGCCGGCAGGACCTCGGTGGAGATGCGTGCGAGCCAGGCGAACGCGAGCTCCACGGCGCTGATCGCGGGATCCGCCCAACTGAACAGCGATTGGAAGACTACCCCCATCACGGTGAGGAAGATCACGAACCCGAGGGCGGGGTTCAGGACGACGGAGTCGAGCTTCTGAGTGAAGCCCGGCGTGTCGAGCTCCTTCACCTGCAGAAAGTCGCCCGCGTGCCGATCGATCCACCCGTACCGACCCTCGATCACCTCGGCGTCGATCCAGCGGCCGGCGGTGGCGGCCTTCGCGCGCCGTGCGGCCACGGCGGCACGCACGCTGCCAGGGATGCCGCGGAGCTCGTCGGTCTCGGTGAGTGACAAGAGCGCCCAGACGGCGAGGGCGTCGCGGCGTCGCTCGCTGCCCGTCCGCCACTCGGCCGGGGCCGCCTCGCGGACGACGTCGATATCCTCCGCGAGCATGTCGGTCTCGGGGATCCAGCGTGGTCCCGGGCGGCCGAGCGCCGGCTCGCTGAGGACGCGGTCGATCGCCGCGCGCAACTCGTCGATCCCCGTGCCCTTCTTCCCTGAGACGCAGACGACGGGGACGCGCACCGCGCGCTCGAGGGCCTCGCGATCGATCGCCTGCCCCGTCGCCTCGAGCATGTCGACCATGTTCAGGGCGACCACGACGGGGACGTCGGTCTCGATCACTTGCAGGACGAGGTACAGGTTGCGCGTGAGCTGGGTGGCGTCGACCACCATGACCACGACGTCCGGGGGTTCGTTGGGGGGCAGCCCGGCGATCGCCTGGATCGCGATCTGCTCTTCCTCGCTGCGCGCCGAGAGGCTGTAGGTGCCCGGTACGTCCATGACGCGGACCGCGCCACGCCCGGGCAGGGTCGTCTTGCCGATGGCGCGGTCGACCGTGACGCCGGGGTAGTTGCCGACCTTGCGGTCGAGGCCCGTCAGGCGATTGAAGAGCGTCGTCTTGCCGGTGTTCGGATTGCCGGCAATTGCGATGAGCGGCGGCGCCCCCGGAGGGGCGCTCTTGGCTTCAAGCACCCTGCCGCTCGACGAACAGTTGCTCAGCCTCTGCACGCCGCAGGCTCACGTGACAGCCGCGCACTTCCAGTTCGACGAGGTCGCCGACGTTGACCCGACGGACGAGGCGCACCAGCGTGCCGGGCAGGAACCCGAGCTCCATGAGGCGACGACGGAAGTCTGCCTCGCCACCCACCTCGAGCAGGCGGGCGCAGGTGCCGGGTGGAATGTCGCGGAGGCTGACCATGTCTAAATGAGATTGGATCTCATTCTTGTTTCGATTTATAGCACCCCGGAGCATGAGTCGGAAGCCTCCTAATCATCCGGAACGGTCCGGGCAGGCTGGCGACCCGCCCCGCTGGGCCCTAGCCTGGGGGGGCCAACCCTCGACCGTATCCCACCCGTGGGGGGTCCGGGATGGGGGACCCCAACAGGCGGCCTCCGGACGGCCGCTGAGCATTCGGAAGGTGCCCTTGCAGAATCCCAAGGAAGTGGCGGGTCGCCGGGCCGCGGAGTTCGTGACGGACGGCATGACGGTAGGGCTCGGGACGGGGTCGACCGTCTACTTCACCCTCGTCCAGCTCGCCGAGCGGATCCAGTCGGAGTCGCTCGCGATCCGCGGCGTGCCGACCTCCGTCGACACGGAGCGCAAGGCACGCGAGCTGGAGATCCCCCTCGTCGAGCTCGCGGACATCGGCTCGATCGACCTCACGATCGACGGCGCGGACGAGATCGACCCGGACTTCAACCTGATGAAAGGCGGCGGGGGCGCGCTCCTGCGCGAGAAGGTCGTGGCCTACATCTCCGAGCGCGAAGTGATCGTCGTGGGTCGCGCGAAGCTGGTCGAGCGGCTCGGGACGACGTTCCTTCTGCCCGTCGAGGTCGTGCCGTTCGCGCGCCCGGTCGTCGCGCGCGAGCTCACACGCCTCGGGGCCACCCCGAACCTGCGCGTCACCGACCCCGGAGCGCCGTATATGACGGACAACGGCAACGAGATTCTCGACTGTCGGTTCGAAGGCGGCATCGAGGATCCCGCCGCGCTCGAGATCGCCCTGGGCCGGATCCCCGGTGTGGTCGAGACCGGGCTCTTCGTGGGTCTCGCGCACGTTGTCGTGATCGGGAACGACGACGGGAGCTGCGAAGTGCGAGCGCGCCCTTGAGGGCCGCCCGCGAGTCGCTCCCGCGCATCGCTGCTCCCGCCGTGGAGGCGGGCCGGCGACACAGCCGCCGTGGCGTCGCCAGCATCTCGTGCGAAGCGCGAATTCACCAGGCCGCCGGGCCGTCCCCTCCGCGGGCCATTCGCAGTCCACCTCCCCCCGACGACTGCCCTCGCCTGAGTTCTGGCCTGGCTGTCGCAGCGCCGCGAGCATTCCGCGCGAGATGCGGGTCACCTGCTCGCGGCTCACTCAGAACGAAAGCGGTCCCCAGCGCCAGCGCCGGGGACCGCTAAGTCTGGACCGGCGTCCTCGCTACAGCGACTGAATGAAGCTCAGGATCGCTTCCATGTCGATGAGCTTCTGGTTGAGCGACCCGCTCTGCAGGTTGATCTGCACGTCGGAGATACCGGTGATGTCTTCGTGGCCGAAGATGTCGTGCTCCTCGTTGAAGATCTTGTTGAGCCCCGGATACGGGGGCTGGCCGCCCCAGGCCGCGCTGCCGTAGATGGCGTCGAAGCCGAAGTTCACGTCGACGGTCTGGCTGTCGGGATGGACGAGGGAGCGCAGCGAGTAGGCCGCGTGGTCGTGGAAGTACGGCGCCGTGGCAAAGACGCCGGCCTTCGTCGGGATCACGAAGAGGTTGCCGGGACGCCGGAAGATCCGGTGTCCGTCCGAGTCGCAGTTGGGGACACCGACAGTGCAGTCGCACAGGTAGCTGTTGTTGTCGTCCCGCTTGAAGTCGTCATCCGTGTCCTCGTTCATGATCCCGTACGTCTCGTAGTCGATATAACCATCGAGGTTCCGGTCAGGGATGGGATCCGTCGCGGCGGTCACGGCGATCGTGTTCACGTTGCGGATGTTGATGGCCACGATGTTCTCGCGCAGCGAGAAGCAGTCGGGGTCGAAGGCCTGGAGGTTCTCTCCGCCCGTCAGCATCGGATCGACGAAGTCCAAGGTGTAGAAACGCGGGCCCGGATGCAGCGCCGGGTTCAGCTCGACTTCTGCGTGGCAGGCCGCGCAGCCGGCGTGCCGGAGCGTCGGGTTGCAGTTCAGCCCGCAGTCGTTGGTCCCGAAGAACAGGTCGCGCCCCATGGCCGCCTGGGCGGAGAGGACCATGCCGGCTTCGAGGTTCGGGTTCAAGGGGAAGGGGATCGTCTCGTGGTAGTCGACGAGACCCTGCTGCTCGGCGTCGGTCAGGATGCCCGTACCGCCGTTCTCCCCGCCGAACATCGGTCCCGTCTCACCGAGGTTCAGGCGCACACCCTTCCATAGGATGAGGCCCGTGCCGAGCGTGCCGCCGTAGACCGGCATCGTGCTGCGCGGCCCGGCGCCGCGCTGCCACACGTTCGCGTCCGCTCCACCCTCGAAGTGGCATGAGGCGCAGGAGTTGTTGAAGTTGCCCGCGGTCTGCGCCCGCGAGGCGTCCTCGAAGAGCTCCTGTCCGATGCGCTCGGACACCGAGAAATTGTCCGGGCCCGTCAGCGTGTTGATCTGGCCCCGTTCCTCGTGGATCGTGCCGCCGGTCCAGTCGACTCGCAGCGAGGTGAGCGAGTGCGTCGCCTCGTTGACGATGTAGAGCAGCGAGTCGTCGTTCACGGTCGTGAGGTCAGCGACCATCGCCATGCCGAGGGGCATGTCGCCCATCGCCGTGGTCGTGTCGAGTGCCGTGCGCTCGACGTGGTCGAGCCGCGGCGGGAACACGGAGCGCAGGGTCATGTCGCTGCCGTTCACCGAGTACAGGAACAGGTCCTCGGATCCGCGGTTCAACATCACGACATTGTCACCGGCCGCGTTGTACAGGACCTTGGACGGGTGCCCGGCCCGGTGACCCATCTTGTTGAGACCCGGCCCGGCCTGGTCGAGGTGGAGGTGGAGGCCGTTGGAGAGCACGAACTCGGCGTCGAGGCCGCCGACGTTCACGAGGACCTGGGCGTGAGCTGTGAGGTCGTGATACAAGGCGAAGTCGGGGATCCCCAGGGTCGCGTGCCCGGTAGTGATGTTGAGGGCGCGCCGCGGCTGGAGCAACAGGATGCCACCCAAGAACGGCAGGCTCGCTTCAGCGGTGCCCAAGTAGAGGATCGCCGTGTCGCCGGGTTGCAGCCCGGAGACGACTATCGTCTGGCCCGCGCCGAGGACCGGAGCGCCGACGCCGCCCAGGATGATCTTGTCACCGAAGCTCGTCGTGCCGGGATTACCGTAAGGCGTGTAGAGCGCCGGGTCCGGGTCGTCCGAGAGCTGGTGGTGCAGGCGGTTCGAGTTGTCGCCCGGGTTCCCGTAGGAGCCGTTTGCGAGGTCGATGACAGTCAGCGCCGGGTACACGCGGTTGGCGAAGTCCCCGGCGATCGCGCCGCCGAAGTCGTGGCCCACATCGTGGTTGACGTTGTGCAGGAGGTGCGGCACGAGGGCGCGGGTCCCGTCCGGGGAGACCGCGATGTCCTCGAGGAATCGGGGCTTGCCCTGGCTCTCGACGGTAGTGACCTTCGTCGTGTTGAAGAACGTATCGAACGGGTACTCGTCCACGTTGATCTTCGTCACGAGTACGGCGCCCGTCGGGAGGCCGGTCGCGAGCGACACGTCGAGCACCGAGATGTACGACGACTTGTTGTGCGTCACGTACATCCGCGTGCTGCTCTGGTCGATCGTGAAGCCGCGGGGATCGCCGAGGTCGGCGACGCCGTCGCGATTGGAGTCGTGATCCGCGATCGTCCCGCTGGAGAGGAAGTTGAGGTTGCGCTCGAACTGGTGCGTGGCCTGAAGCGTCTGCGTCGCCACGTCGTAGAACTTGATCGTGCCGGAGCGGAAGCCGCTCACCGCGAACCACAGTCCGCTCGGGGCGACCGCGACGCCGTAAGCCTCGACGCCCACGTCCGTGATCGTCGATTGGACGGCGAGCCCGGCGACATCGATGACGCTCACTGTTCCGGGCTCGGGGTTCGCCGGGAACCCGAGCACGATGTTCGCGCCGGTGGGGATGTTGCCGCGCTGGTTCGCGACGAAGACGAGCGCGCCGTCGTGGGAGAACGCGAGGGAGCGGGGCTTCACGCCTACGGGGATCTCGATCACGTTGCCCGTGGAGACGTCGATCCTCGAAACGGAGTCGTTGTCACGGTTGCAGACCCAGACCATGTTCGATTGGGTGGGGTCCACGGCGACCGCGGAGACCTGGGCATGCTGGGCGTGAGCCGTGGCGGAGACGATCGCGACGAGGGCGAGGGAGCTGGAAATGCGGGGTATCTTCATCTGAATACCAGGTGAGGCGCAGCCAGGACGCTACGGTGCCCCGGCCGACCGCGTAGGGAGCGCGGCAGGAACAGGAGCCAGGAGAGAGGGGATCGGCGGTGCCCCTGAGCCTAGGGGCCACATCACGCCATGATCTGGGTGTACCCAAGGGTAGCCCACCCGTCACGGAATTGCTCGCCCGCGCGCCGCCACGACCGCACCGTGCAGGCCGGAAATTGCTTCCGTCCACGGCAGATTCGGCCTGGCGCGGTGGTCCTCCAGTTCCCACCCCGCGGCCGGCACGGGTGGGATTCCGGGGCAAACCCCCGCGGGCGGGCTTGTGGGGGGGGCCGGGCGCTTGGCACCGGTGTTGCTCCCCGAGGCGCGATGGAGTCACTGAAGTTCTCAATCAGTCTCCGGTCCTTGGATGCAAACGGGCGGCCGCCCGGCACGGAGCGGTCGCCCGGCAAGGCCCGGGATTCGGCGCGGACCGCGTTCGCGGACGACCTCGCGGCCGCGGCCCGATCGGAACCGCGCGAAGCCGTGGCGGCCGAGGGGCGCGAGGCTGCGGCGGCCGATTCGACCAGGGCCACGGCGGCCGATTCGACCGAGCGGGCAGGCCCTCCCGATCCGGATATCGGTGTCACCTCGGCCCCGACGGAGCCGGACGCTCCGGCGGCTTCCGCGACCCCCGCCGACCGGCTCCCCCCTCCCGCCGGATCCCCGCAGGCGAGCGGGGCGCGAGCGCCGGTCCCCGGGGTCGATGGCCAGGGGTCGGCCCCGGCCGAGCTCCCGGCGCCCACGGTCCCCGTCCCTGGGACGGCGATTCCGATCGCAGGCACGGCGGTCGCGGCCGTGCTCGACGGCGCGCAGCTCGCGCTCCCCGCGTCCGAGATCACATCCGGTGCACCGCCAGCCGGCGTGCCGGCGCTCGCGTCCGGGACGGCGCCCGCAACAGCGGGGCCGGCCGGGTCCCCGTCCTCGCTCGAGCTCCCCGCGCCGCCCGCGGACGCTTCGTTCCTGAGCGCGGCCATCGGTGACGACGCCGGCGCAGGGGACACGACGTCCGACTTCGCGCTCCCCTCGCTCGCCGCGGACGAAGGCAGCTCGCGCCCGAGCACGGGCCACGGCCTCACGCCGGCGCCGGTCTCCGAGGGTGTCGGCGACCGCGCCCCCGAAGCGCTCGAGCGCCCGCCGACTCACGCGAGCGACATCGAGCGCGCGGAGCGGGTACTTCAGCAACTGCGGCTCAAGCTCTCACCCGGTCTGCGCCGGGCGACCCTCGTGCTCGAACCGGAGAACCTCGGTCGCATCACGATCGCGCTCCACGTCCGGGATGGCCGGCTCGAGGCCATCCTGCGCGCGGAGAAGGTCGAGACGCTCAGCGTGCTGGAGGCGCACCTACCGGAGCTGCGCGCGATGTTCGAGCAGTCGGGGATCGACGCGAGAGACATCGACCTCGGGCTCGGTTCCGAGAGCGACGCGCCCGGCCCGGACCCGGGCGCAAACCAGGACAGCGGATCGGATGAGGGCGGCGCCGCCCACGATCCGTTCGATTACGAAGGCACGGACACAGTCGGCGGAAGCCTGCTGGCGAAGGCCATCACGGACGAACTTGGCGTGGACACTTACGCCTGACGGAGGCACACGATGATCGACGGAATCAGCGCGAACGACCCCATCTTCGGCCAGACGGCCGGCCCGACTCAGGATCTCGACAAGAGCGCTTTCATGAAGCTCCTCGTGGCCCAGATGCGGAATCAGAACCCGCTGGAGCCGACGTCGAACGATCAGTTCATCGCCCAGCTCGCGCAGTTCTCCTCGTTGGAACAGATGCAGGTCGTCAACGAGAACCTCGTTGGGCTGGCCGTGCTGCAGCAGAGCAACGCGCTCATGTCCCAGCTCACCGACAGCAGCGTGCTGATCGGCATGACGGTCGAGTACGAGGATCCCGTGAGCGGCGAGCCCATCGTCGGCCAGGTGTCGTCGGTGAAGATCGAGGAGGGGATCGCCGTCCTGCGCATCGACGGCCAGGACGTGCCGCTGGCCAGCATCACGGCTGTCCTCGGCACCGAGCCGCCGGATGGCGGCGAGGGCGATGGCGGTACCACCAACGACGGGGACGGCGAATAGCCGTCGCGGAATCAGGACCCAGGGAAACCAAGAACCATGACCAGCTCGCTCTTCGCCGCCTTGAGCGGCATGCGCGTCCACCAGCAGTGGATCGACGTGATCGGCAACAACCTCGCGAACCTGAACACTCCGGGCTTCAAGTCGTCGCGGGTGACCTTCGCGGACTCGCTCTCGCAGACGCAGCGTCACGCGTCGGGGCCGTCGACCGGTACGGGCGGCCGCAACCCCATGCAGATCGGACTCGGAGTCCTCGTGTCGAGCATCGATCGGTTGTTCATGCAGGGCGCGCTCACCACGACCGGCCGGGTGTTCGACCTGGCGCTCGAAGGCAAGGGCTTCTTTGCGCTCTCGGACGGGGCCCAGCGGTACTTCAGCCGCGTCGGCACCTTCGGCCTCGACTCGCAGCAGAACCTCGTCGACCAGGGCACGGGCTTCAAGGTCCTGAACGCGCAGGGACAGCCGGTCACGCTGGACGTCGCGTCCCTGTTCCCCCCGAAGGGCACGGAATCCATGACGATCGCCGGCAACCTGCCCGCCGTCGTCACCGGGCCGCTGGCCGAAGTGCTGACCGGCTCCTCCGGGCTGACGGACGGCTCGCCCGCGGTCCTCGTGTCGGGCACGCCCGGCCCGAACTTCGCGGTCCCCGTCGGGTCCAGCTTCGCGATGGAGATCTCCGTGAACAACGCGGCCGCCGAGCTCGTGACCGTCACGGACGGTGACCTCGACGGCACCCTCACCATCACGGAGATCGCCGCTGCCATCGACTCGGTCACCGGTGTCACCGCGGTCGTGAACGGCGCGTTGATCGAAGTGACGAGCACGGGGACGGGCAACGCGGTCAGCTTGAAGGTGAACGGGGGTCCCGCCGGGACGGACCTCGCGAGCTTGATCGGCATGCCCCTGACGCAGGTCAACGGCTCGGAGAGTCCCGTCGACGCCACGACGGACCTGAACGACCTGCCCGCGAACTCGGTCGACTATCAAGTGGGCGACCGGATCAACATCGTGGGTGAGGACACGGACGGCGCGGCGATCAACGCCGCCTTCGTCTACGGTGTCGATGGCACGACCGTGAACGATCTCGTCGCCTTCGCCGACGGCTTGTTCGCCGACGCCACGGTATCCCTGAATGCTTCCGGTCAGTTCGTCGTCGAGGCCGCGACCGCCGGCGAGGCGGAGCTCCTGCTCGAGATCTCGGACGACGCTGCAGCCATCGGCGGCACGCAATGGTCGACCTATGCGACGGCGGTGACGACGAATGGTACGGGGCCGGACGAAGTGACGACCTCGACGGAGGTCTTCGACTCCGCGGGCACTTCGCACACGCTCACGCTCACGTTCGAGCGGCAGCCGTTCGGCACCGGCTGGACCTTGACGGCGAGCCTCCCGGAGTCCGAGGGCTCGGTCGTCAGTCCTCCGATCACGGACATCCAATTCAACGAGGACGGATCGCCCATCGGGCTCGGTTCCGTCGGCGCCGAGGTGCAGGTCCTGTTCGACGGCCAGCAGTCTCCAAGCGTGATGATGATCGACCTCGGATCGGACTTCGGGTTCGACGGCTTGACGCAGTTCGGCGGGATCGCCAGCGCCTACGTCACGAGCCAGGACGGCTACGGGGACGGGGAGCTCTCGAACCTCGCGGTGGACGCCAACGGGAACGTCGAAGGCTTCTATACGAACGGTCAGATCCGGACCCTCGGCGACATCGGTATCGCGACCTTCGCCAACCGGGAGGGCCTCTCCGACGTGGGCCGCAACATGTGGATCGAGTCCGTGAACAGCGGCGCCGCGAACCTGGGCACCGCCGGCGCCAACAGCGCGGGGAGCCTCGTCTCGGGTGCGCTCGAGGGCTCGAACGTCGACACGGCCGAGCAGTTCGTGCGTCTGATCGAGGCCCAGCGCGGCTTCCAGGCCAACGCCCGGATCATCTCGACCCAGGACGAGATCCTCGCCGAGGTCGTGAACCTCATCTAACCGTCGGTCCCACGAAAGTAGTTCCCACCCCTGGAAGCGAGGGCGCGTCATCGAAGTGACGCCGCTGGCCCGCCCTCCCGCCCCGTCCCCGCCAGGCCGCATTCCGCGCTTGGCACCCCTCTTGCGAGCGTACGGTCATGAACTCCGGTCTCTACAGCGGCATCGCGGCGATGCGATCGAGCGAGCTGCGGCTCC
>SMVB01259465.1_pt1 | contig 58419 bp, 52 predicted proteins | sample 2456461 | NCBI WGS metagenome assembly SMVB01 (sample SAMN11095934, study PRJNA526329) | marine sediment metagenome | biome: Marine sediment; feature: Surficial sediment; material: Deep marine sediment; isolation source: Hadal surficial sediment | place: Pacific Ocean | collected 2014-05 | depth...
CGATACTTCGGATCGCTTGCAGCGAATCAGGGAGGCGGTTGACCTGATGCGGCGGGTATGGCGCGGAGAAAATGCGCAATGTGATGGGGAAGTATTTCATTGGTCTGATCAGTGTTACCTGCGCTTCGAGGCATTTCGCAAACGGATTCCAATCTATGTGTCCGGTTATGCCGATGATGATCTCGAACTGAGTGGTGAAATCGGCGATGGAAGCCTGCCGATGGTGACACCGCCTGAATCGGCAAAGTTGATGGTGAAGCGGATACTCAAGGGTGTGAAAAAGGCAGGCAAAGACAAGAACGAATTTGATATTTGCGGCTGTGCCTGGTTTTCCATTTCCGAAGACGGCAAGGGCACCCAAACGGATACTCTGAAAGACATCCTCGCCTACTTCGGAAATTACCTGGATGAAGACGCCCTTGCTACGGTCGGTTTGAGTCGCGCACATTTTTCCGAGACAGAACGGCTGGTGACAGCGGGTGATTACGCCGGCGCCCGGGCTGCGGTGACACCGGAAATGATGAAGCTGGCTGTTATCGGAACACCCGAAGACGCGATTGCTAAAATTGAAATGTTGGCGGAAGCGGGTGTGACGCAGATTTCGGTAGGTGGCCCGCTGGGCCCCGACCCGGATGAAACGATTCGTTTATTTGGTGAAAAGATCATTCCCTATTTTCGCTAGCAGAAATAGTTGCTGCTCTGACTACAGGCCCCTGAATTCCATGCAAGATTACATCAACAAGTTAAAAGCGGATGGAGAACTGCAAAGAGTCGAAGGTGAAGTCGACCCGCAATATGAACTCGCAGCCGTTACCAAAAAAGCGCAATTACGCAGTGACGATGCTGTGCTGTTCAAAAAGGTAAAAAATACTGATTTTTCCGTTGTCACCAATCTCTTCAGCAGCCGTCGCAGATTGTGTGAGTTGATCCGGGCGAAGGACGGCAGGTTTTGTCCGGCGTGGAACAAGTTGCTCAATGAGACCGCGTCCATGTCGGCCGATCCCACCCGGCAGGTGGCAGTTCCGGTGGACCTGGTCAGTGGAAAATTAAGTGACTTGCCGCTGATTACTTATCATGGAAAAGACGCCGGGCCGTACTTTACCTCTGCCATCTACCTGGCCAAAGACCCTGACACCCGGGTTCCCAATCTGTCGTTTCATCGCTCCATGTTTGTCAGTGATGATGAGTTACGTATACGTCTGGGTACCACGCATGACCTGGCCAAATATCAGCGTCGTGCGGAACAAAAAGACGAAGCGCTGGAAGCGGCCTTGCTGATTGGTGTCTCACCGGCGATGTTCATGGCCGCCTCCACTTCCATACCGACTGACTGGAGTGAACTGACCCTGGCATCCAGAATTGCCGGTGAGGCGATCGAGACTTATCCGGCAAAAACGGTTGATCTTGAAATTCCGGTAGCGGCTCAAATCGTTGTAGAAGGCAGGATTTTGGCACATGAAAGGCGCCCTGAAGGCCCGTTCGGTGAATTCCTCGGATATTATGTTCCCGAGGAGAACAATCACGTTTTTGAAGTCACGAGTGTGTATTGGCACCGGGATGCGATCTTTCACAGCATCCTGTGTGGTTCCAGTGAAGACCTCACATTGCTCGAGACCGTGACAGCAGCAAAGATGTACCGTCATTTGCACCAGGTTTTACCGGGAATAATTGACGTCAGTTGTTCACCCGCATTCATGAATACCACGATCAAAATCAAACAACAGCATGAAGGCCACGCACGCCAGGTCATTCTGGCTGCATTTGGAGCAGACCTGGATTACAACAAGGCCGTTTTCGTAGTGGACGAGGATGTCGATATTACCGATATGAATGAAGTGATGTGGGCGTTCCTGACCCGTGGTCGCGTTGATAAACGCACACTGGTCATCGATGATGTTCCCGGTTTTTACCGTGATCCGCATAAAGACCACTGGGGGCGCCTGGGCATTGATGCCACGATGCCATTTGGCAGAGAAGCGGAGTTTGAACGCAAAGCCGTTCCCGGGGAAGCGGACATCGATCTGGAAGACTATTTCAAATAAAACAAGGCATAAAATGAGCTGCTGCGATGGCTGAAGAAAAAAAATCATCGTCCATCTACTACGGCTGGTGGATCGTTGCGACCGCTGCGGTTGGCATGTCAACGGGGCCGGGCCAGTTTGCCTTTGGTTCGCTGGGTTTATTCATGATCCCGCTCAGCGAGGAATTTGGCTGGAATCGCACGGAAATCAGCCTGGCACTGACGTTTTTTACCCTCTCACTCGCACTATCAATCCCCTATATCGGCAGGCTGGTTGATCGCTTCGGCAGTAGAAAAGTATTGCTGCCGTCTTTAGCTGTTTTTGCCGTTTTGCTGGCCTTAATCCCCTTGCTGGTGAATCAGCTGTGGAACCTGTTTTTACTCTTTGTTTTGATTGGTTCACTTGCAGCGGGAGCCAATGCCCTGCCTTATCTGCGAACCATATCTGCATGGTTTGACCGTCGCAGGGGGCTGGCAATCGGAATCGCCATGGGCGGCAGCGGGATGGGTTTCGTGTATGTTCCGCCTATGGTGCAGTACATGATTGATTCCTACGGCTGGCGCTCGGGTTACTACATGCTGGGCGCAGTAAGTACTGTAATTGCGATCCCCCTGGTTTACTTCGTATTGCGTGAGGCGCCTTCACAAAAGGAAATCGAGGGCTTTGATGAATTGGGGCGGGGAACGGGAACTGAGACATCGGTGCCGAACATCCCTATGAATACGCTGCTCAAGCGGCCGTTGTTGTGGCAATTGTTTTCCATTTTCTGCTTGCTGTCCTTCAGTCTTTACGGCGTGTTATCGCATCTTGTACCCATGCTTGCGGACCGTGGTATGTCATCAGGGAATGCGGCCCTTGTCATGTCGACACTGGGTATTTCGATTGTTGCGGCACGGGTAATTATCGGGTTTATCATGGATCGTTTTTTTGCTCCGTTTGTTGCTGCGATCTGTTTCCTGGTAAGTGCCCTTGGAGTCACCCTGCTGGCGACAGGAGCAGTCGATTCAATGGCATTTATCGCCGCCGTATTCATTGGGTTCAGCATGGGTGCGGAAATGGACATGCTGGCTTTTCTGACCTCCCGCTACTTTGGTGTAGAAAATTTCGGGCAGGTTTACGGAATTCTGTTCACCTCGTTCCTGATTGGCACCTCTGCGGGCCCGGTTGCCTACGGAATGGCGTACGAGTCAACAGGTTCATATATAGGGGTATTGGTTCTCAGTATTGTCTTAATGATTGCATCTGCTGCCACTACTGCGCGACTGCCCAGATATGCATAGAATTTACCGGCTTGCACTATAAGAGTGCAAAGGTCGGGTCCGCAGCCGCGAAATTCGCGTTCTGTGTTAATCAAAAAATCTATACATTCCTTATAAAGCAAGCATTTATGAGTTGCTTTCTCATGGCATGAAATCTGCATTAATAAAAACAGTTCAAGCGGATACACGCAATGAGGAGAATCCAATGAAGCTGGTTACAGCAATCATCAAACCCTTCAAGCTGGATGATGTTCGACAAGCCTTGCAAGAAGTCGGGGTTGCCGGAGTTACCGTTACCGAGGTGAAAGGATTTGGCCGCCAAAAAGGTCATACGGAACTCTACCGGGGCGCAGAATACAAGGTCGATTTTCTGCCGAAGCTCAAGCTGGAAATCGCCGTCAGGGAAAATCTGGCCGAGCAGGTTGTGGAAGCCATTCAAAAAGCAGCGCTAACCGGAAAGATAGGCGACGGCAAGATTTTCGTCAGTTCACTGGAGCAGGTAATCCGGATCCGTACCGGCGAAACCGGCCCTGAGGCTATATAAGCCGCCCGTTAATTCAGTGCCCTGAACCAACAAAATAAATGTGGCCGGGCACTCAGGAGAAAGAAATGAATAAAACAATGAAAGGGCGTTACCTGATGCTGGTGGCCGGAGTTCTTGCTATGTTTCCGTCTCTGGCCCTGGCTGATGAATTGAGCGCCGGTGATACCGCATGGATGTTGACTGCCACAATTCTGGTGCTGTTTATGACCATTCCCGGCCTTTCATTGTTCTATGCCGGTATGGTGCGCAGCAAAAATGTCCTGTCCGTTATGATGCAGTGTTTTGCCATTACGGCTTTGGTGACCGTTTTGTGGGTGATCTATGGCTACAACCTGGCCTTCGGTGACGGCGGAAGTGTGAATGCCTTCTGGGGTGGTTTCGACAAGCTGTTTCTAGCCGGAGTGACGGTTGATTCGATGACAGGAACGATTCCGGAATCTGTATTCATGACCTTTCAGATGACCTTTGCCATTATTACGCCTGCGCTGATCGTCGGCGCCTTTGCCGAGCGAATGAAATTTTCCGCTTTGCTGGTGTTCATGGGTGTTTGGTTGACTATCGTCTACACCCCTGTCTGCCACTGGGTCTGGGGCGGTGGCTGGATGGGAGAATTCGGTGTAATGGATTTTGCCGGTGGTACTGTTGTTCACATCAACGCGGGTGTGGCCGGGCTGGTCGCCGCACTGGTACTGGGAAAGCGCAAAGGATTTGGTAAGACTGCCATGCCGCCGCACAACCTGACGCTGTCGGTTGTCGGTGCATCCATGTTGTGGATAGGTTGGTTTGGCTTTAATGCGGGCAGTGCTCTGGCGGCTGACGGTACGGCCGGAATGGCAATGGCTGTGACCCAGGTTGCAGCCGCTGCCGCTGCTTTGACCTGGATGTTTGCCGAATGGAAGGTGCATGGCAAACCCAGTGTGCTCGGCATTATTTCCGGTGCAGTTGCCGGTCTTATCGCGATCACGCCGGCCTCCGGTTCGGTGGGTCCAATGGGTGCACTGGCCATTGGTGCAGCGGCTGGCCTGGGTTGTTACTGGGCATCAACCAGGCTGAAGCGTGCACTGGGGTATGACGATTCACTGGACGTGTTCGGTGTTCATGCGGTTGGCGGCATAATCGGCGCCATGCTGACCGGAGTGTTTTCTGCCGCCAGCCTGGGAGGTTCCGGGCTTGTTCATGACACCATCCCGGAGCAAGTTATCGCGCAGGGAATTGGGGTCGGCGCAACCATTGCCTATTCCGCTGTCGTCAGCTACATCATTCTTAAGGTGGTCGATGCGTTAATAGGGCTCCGTGTAGATGAAGACTCAGAGACCGAAGGCCTGGATGTCAGTCAGCATGACGAACGTGGTTATATACTGAATTGAGGCTCCAGATTCAATATTTTAATGACAGTAATGAGCTTGTTCAGCGCTCGGACTGGCCGACGCTCCAGGGTGAGTCGGGTAAGCTGGATTTTTCGGTGACTTGCACGAATGCCCTGGCCTGAGGTGAAAGAAACTTGCCGCGGCGCATGACCGTACCGTAGCTGCGCTTGGGGAAATAGGCACTCATGTTTTTAGCCACCAGCCGATCCTCATCGCGCAGACAAATTCCGGTGACGATTGAAACTCCGAAATCCAGTTCCACGTAGCGCTTGATGACCTCCCAGCCCCCCACTTCCAGGGTCACATTGAAAGGGACCTGATGTTGCTGGAACACGCGGTCGACCATGCGCCAGGTGGTCAGGCGACGGGGTGGCAAAATCAAACCATAAGGTGAAATATCTTCAATTTTGACATCGTCTTTGTCCGCAAGGTCGTGACCCAGTGGCATGATCAAGGCAGGTTCGTAGGAGTATATGGGCTTGTAGTCAATGTCCGACGGCACATCGAGCATGGAGCCAACGGCGAGATCGACTTCATCATCACGGATCATGGCCAGACCATCACGGCCGGTTACGTTTCTGAGTTGAACGTGGATATTGGGATAAAGCTCCCGGAAGTGCTTGACCAGGCTGGGCAGCAGGTAAATGATGGTCGATTCACCAGCTGCAATGATCACTTCACCGCTGTCCAGGTCACCCTTCATCCGGCGGTTGAATCGGGCGTTCAGTGATTCCAGTCCTTCCACCAGGGGGCGGGCCATTTCATGCAGTTCCTGCCCCTCCCGGGTCATGTTGATGCGGGGGCCGTGACGCTCGAACAGAACCGTATCAAGTTCGCGTTCGAGCGCGCGAACCTGCAAGCTGATTGCAGGCTGGCTAAGGAATAGCTCTGCTGCCGCATCGGTCATTTTGCCGCTTTTAGCAACAGCACAGAAGGCTCGCAGTTGTTTTAACTGGTTGCCCTTGTAATAGAATCGTGGCTGCTTCTTGTCCAAAATCCATCACATTTAATAATTAACAGAACTTATATTAAACATTGAAATATTTGCCTTGTCAAAGATAGGCTTTTTTCCTTAAGCTTGATCATGTGAAGCCTTCACTGAAGGCGGAGACAAAGGCCGGGTTTTTCGCTTCGATGATGGCGCTTAATCAAATTATTGAACCAAAATTTCAGCAGCAGGGTAGAACCATGAATTCAGAGCACGAAATCAAACGCATGCAGTCCGACTGGTCAAGCAACCAGCGATGGCAGGGCCTTAAACGCAACTATGAACCAGCAGATGTTTTGCGGCTTCGCGGAACCGTCAAGATCGAATACAGCCTTGCACGCCAGGGTGCTGAAAAACTATGGCGCTATTTGGCCGAAGAACCATTCGTGAACTCGCTGGGAGCCATGAGCGGCAACCAGGCCATGCAACAGGTCAGGGCCGGATTGAAAGCCATATACCTCTCCGGCTGGCAAGTGGCGGCAGACGCCAACCTGGCGGGATCCATGTATCCCGACCAGTCCCTTTATCCGGCAAATTCTGTTCCCGATATCGTCAGGCGCATCAATAATACCCTGTTGCGAGCAGACCAGTTACATCACGCCGAGGGCGATGATTCAATCGATTGGATGCAGCCGATTGTTGCCGATGCCGAAGCGGGATTTGGCGGTGTTCTCAATGCCCATGAATTGATGAAAGCCATGATCGAAGCAGGCGCCGCTGGCGTACATTTTGAAGACCAGCTGGCTTCGGCCAAGAAATGCGGTCATATGGGCGGCAAAGTGCTGGTACCGACACAGGAAGCTGTACAAAAATTAATTGCAGCCCGCCTGGCAGCGGACATCATGGATGTACCAACGGTTCTGCTCGCGCGCACAGACGCAAACGCGGCGGGTCTGATTACTTCTGATGTGGATGAGTACGACGCGCCATTCATTACCGGCGACCGCACCGTGGAAGGTTTTCATGTCACCCGGCCCGGAATTGAACAGGCCATTTCCCGTGGCCTCGCCTATGCGCCTTATGCGGATCTGCTCTGGTGCGAGACCGCGCATCCGGACCTGGGTGAGGCCCGGAAATTTGCCGAGGCGATCAAGAAGGAATATCCGGATCAACTACTTTCATACAATTGCTCGCCCTCGTTCAACTGGAAGGCAAACCTGGATGAAGTCACAATCGCCAAATTCCAGAAAGAACTCGGTGCCATGGGTTATAAATTCCAGTTCATCACCCTGGCTGGCTTCCATGCATTAAATTACAGCATGCACACACTGGCGCGCGGCTATAAGGACCGCCAGATGGCGGCCTACGTGGAACTGCAGGAAGCGGAATTCGCCGCAGAAGAATTTGGCTACACCGCCACCAAACACCAGCGCGAAGTAGGAACCGGCTATTTTGATACCCTGGCGCAGGTAATCGGTGGTGGCCAGTCATCGCTTTCTGCCCTCAGCGGCTCAACCGAAGACGAACAGTTTCTGGAAACCGGCTAATTCCGGAGTGAAGTGGGGTCAGAGCCAACCACCCCCGTCATCCCGGATTCGCAAAGCCAACCACCCCCCGTCATCCCGGATTCGCAAAGCGACATCCGGGATCCAGTCTCGGATATGGATTCCGGAAGTTGCTTCGCAATTCCGGAATGACGGGGAGCGGTCGGCCGTGAGCGACCTCCTACAGCAGTTCCATCCCCAGGTACAGAACCAGGGTTAGCAGCAGTCCCATATGAATCACGCCTTTGACGCTGGTCATGAGACTGGTTTTGCCCTTGAGCCCGTTGACTTCCAGCGCCAGGATAATGCCGAAAACCACGACAAGAGAGGCGATGCTGGCGTTCATTACCGGTGTCGCCAATTGGGCCAGGTGTACAGACGAAGCCATGAAAAACAGCATCGGGATTGAGAACAGTGTATTGGTTCTCGATGCCAGGCCGGCCTGTGCCAGTGCGCCGGCGGCAGCCGGGTCCGCTTCACCACCCGCTGCGACTTTTTCAGCCGAAGCAATCACAATTTTCTGCTTGGGCCAGATCACCAGCCAGACGTTCAGGAACATCAGAATGCCCAGGACTGCGCCGACCATGATGCCGTAGCCATCCAGGCGCTTGACGCCCAACAGTAAGATGCCACTCAGGAAGGTAAACATCGCGGCCCAACGGAACCACCAGAGTGCACGCGGTACCAGCTTACGGATGGCATCCGATTTGGAAGAAGCATCGGCTTCCTTGAAATACTCTCCCTGTACAAAATTGAAATACCACAGCAGGCCGATCCAGGCCACGCCGGCGAGCAGGTGGATCCACCGGAACAAGAAGGCAAGTGCATTGCCCTGAAGTAATGCTAATTCCATGATTTGACTCTCCCGTTTTCTCTTTTTTTGGTGGCCGCCAGAGGATGAGGCCACATCATTGAATAGAGTACACCCGTTTTCAAATTTTCTGAAATGGTGATTGCTTGTCCAGGCAAATTCCCTTCTATTTATTAAGCCCGTCCAGAAGGACGATCAGGCTGGAGGTGTCCCACCGGCCGCCGCCCAGGTCCTGAACTTCCGAGTAAAACTGATCAACCCGTTCAGTGACCGGTAAATGAGCCCCGTTTGAACAACTCTCTTCCAGAACGTAGGCAAGATCTTTTCTCATCCAGTCGACGGCAAATCCAAAATCGAACTCACCATCAATCATCGTCCCTGCACGGTTTTCCATCTGCCATGATTGCGCGGCGCCTTTTGAGATGACGTCAATTACTGCTTTGCCGTCCAGTCCCGCGCAACGGGCAAAATGCAAGGCCTCTGACAAGCCCTGGACCACCCCGGCAATGCAAATCTGGTTCACCATCTTGGCCAGTTGGCCGGATCCGCACTCCCCCAGCCTGGCCTGCATCCGGGCATAACAATCGATCAACGGGGTCGCACGTGAAATCGCCGCTTCATCGCCACCCATCATTACGGTGAGCTGACCGTTTTCCGCACCGGCCTGTCCTCCGGATACCGGTGCATCGATAAACGAAAAGCCCCTCTGTGCAGCTTCCCCGTACAACTCGCGAGACACCTGTGCTGATGTGGTTGTGTGATCGACAAAAATCGAACCGGTTTGCATGCGCTCAAAAGCACCATCCTGTCCCAGCGTGACGGAGCGTAAATCGGCATCGTTTCCGACACAGCAAAAAACAAATTCCGAACCGGCAGCGGCCTCTGCAGGCGTCGCCGCCGCACTACCCTCATTCTCAGTTAGCCACTGTTCTGCACGTGCGGTGGTGCGGTTGAATACCGTTAGCTGATGGCCTGCCCGTGCAAGGTGCCCTGCCATCGGGTGCCCCATCACACCCAGACCGATGAAAGCAATTTTCTTACTCATTTGACCATCCGTTTTGTGAGTTTCATGCAATTGGAAAAGAGTTGCTTAGTTTAACCTTATCTCGCATTGCCATAATTGGAGATGGCACGACCAATTTCTTATGGCATCATGTGCACCATTACGGGCTGTCAGGAAACTACACCAGCTATGAATCTTCGAATAAATTTGATGATTGTACTGAGTTTGTGCATGTGGTCTTCCATCCAGGCAAGTGAGAATCTTCCGGAGCAGTTAAACCGGATAATTCTTCCCGCCGGTTTCGAAATCCATTTGTATGCCGAGGGTGTAGAAAGTGCGCGCCAACTCGCACTGGGTGAACACGGGACTGTTTTTGTTGGTTCGCGCAAGGGCGGCAAGGTCCACGCGGTAGTTGATACGGATGGGGATAATTTTGCCGAACAAGTTTACGTGGTGGATCATGGTCTAAATAGGCCAACCGGTGTCGAGTTTCAGTCCGGCTCTCTTTATGTAGGGGCGCTGAGCCGCATTTTGCGCTATGACGGCATTGAAAACAGGCTGGACAATCCACCTGAACCTGTCCTTGTAAGCGACGATTTCCCGGATAAAACACATCATGGATCGAGGGTCCTTCGTTTTGGGCCCGATGGCAAACTATATGTACCGGTCGGCGTTCCCTGCAATATTTGTGAAGAGCCCGGCTTCGGTCTGATCAGGCGAATTACCATCGACGGCAGCAACGATGGAGTCATCGCAAGCGGTGTTCGTAACAGTGTCGGCCTCACTTTTCACCCCGAGACCGGTGAGCTGTGGTTTACCGATAACGGCCGCGACATGCTCGGCGATGACCTTCCCGGTGATGAACTCAACCACGCGCCACGCCCCGGTATGAATTTTGGTTTTCCCTGGTGCCACCAGGGTGACTCACTTGACCCCCAATTTGGGAAAGGCAAATCCTGTGATGACTATACACCGCCGGTTTTGAAGCTGGGCGCACATGTAGCGGCCCTGGGCCTGACATTTTATACCGGGAGCATGTTTCCATCTGACTACCGCAATCAGTTATTTTTTGCCGAGCATGGTTCCTGGAACCGCAGTGAAAAAGTGGGCTGCAGAATCGTTCTGGTGCGATTTGATGTTGAAGGAAATGCGCTTTCCCAGGAGCCGTTTGCCTCCGGATGGTTACAGGACGGTGATTGCTGGGGGCGACCGAACGATGTGCTCCAGATGCCTGACGGATCCTTGCTGGTATCGGATGACAAAGCCCATGTAATTTACCGTATCAGCTACACAGGCCAGTAAAATTCATGCCCCTGATCCAGATTATCGTGCTTGCACTGATTCAGGGGCTGACCGAGTTTCTTCCGGTCTCCAGTTCCGCCCATCTGATCCTCGGTAGCAAGGCCCTTGGCTGGCCGGATCAGGGCCTGGTGTTTGATGTGGCAACACACTTCGGTACCCTGGTGGCGGTATTTATTTATTTTCGGCATGAATTGCTGGAAATGGCCAGAGCCTGCCTGGGCCCTGTGGCCAGTGACTCTGAACGGCAGAGCAGGGCAATGGCAGTCTACCTGGCCCTGGCCAGTGTGCCGGCATTACTCCTTGGGCTGTTGGCCCATGACGCCATTGAGCTTTATTTGCGCGATATCCGCATTATTGCCTGGACAACGATTTTCTTTGGCTTGTTACTTTGGGTCGCTGACGTTCGCGGCCCACGGGAAGTTAAGCTGGAGCAGATCAGTCTACGCAGCGCCCTGTGGATTGGCCTGGCCCAGGCTTTGGCCTTGATTCCGGGTACCTCGAGATCGGGTGTGACCATCACGGCCGGTCGTTTTTTAGGCCTGACACCCGATGCCGCAGCGCGCTTCTCCTTTCTGCTGGCTATTCCGATCATCAGCGCCGCGGGTAGTTACGGAGTGTTAAAAGTCATCACCGGTGAGGCAAATATCGACTGGGTTTCCTTTGTCCTGGCCATGGCTATTTCCGCTGTTGCCGGCTGGGTTTGCATCGCCGCCTTTCTTGCACTGTTAAAGCGGGTCGGATTAATGCCTTTCGTTATTTATCGCCTGGCGCTGGGGCTGGTCCTGCTTTGGCTTGTTTATTAGCATTTAAGTCACACCGCCGCTTAAGGCCGAATCCACTTCATTTTGTTTGAGCACCTGATTGGTGCAATGCTTATTATTATTGCACTAAAATAGTGCGCATGGCATAGTGGAGTCCTTTCCGATGCCCCACCCATCATGAAAAAATACGTTAAATGTTGTGAAAATATGCTAAATGCGTCGATTTCTGCCGTAAAACTTAGCGGTCAGAAAATAAAGACATGGAATGTATTTGGCACGAGTTCTGCATATAAGTTATGACCCGTTATGGCACTCCAACAAGGAAAATGAGCAATGAGCGTTGATAAAATTCTGAAAACCCTCGAGGAAAAAAACTACAAATTTGTCGATTTGAGGTTCTGTGACACGCGGGGCAAGGAGCACCATATAAGCCTGCCCGTAAACGCTGCCGACGAAGACCTGTTCGAGGACGGCAAAATGTTCGATGGCTCGTCCATATCGGGCTGGAAAGGCATTAATGAATCCGACATGGTGCTGATGCCGGATATTTCCACGGCTGTGAAAGACCCCTTTGCCGAGCACAAGACCATGATCATACGATGTGACGTGCTGGAGCCACATACGATGGAAGGCTACAACCGCTGCCCGCGTTCACTGGCAAAACGCGCCGAAGCGTACCTGAAATCCACTGGCATCGCCGATACTGCTTTTTTCGGCCCGGAGCCTGAGTTTTTTGTTTTTGATGATGTGCGATTCAATGTCGATATGCACGGTTGTTCCTACCACATTGATTCAGAGGAGGGTGCCTGGAACAGCGGTTCAGAATACGAAGGTGGCAATATCGGTCATCGCCCCGGTGTGAAGGGTGGTTATTTTCCGGTGCCGCCGGTGGATTCACTGCACGACCTGCGCAGCACCATGTGTCGCCTGATGGAAAAAATGGGAATCGAGGTGGAAGTCCATCATCACGAAGTCGGCACCGCCGGGCAGTGTGAGATCGGCACCCGGTTTAACACGCTCACCAAAAAAGGCGATGAACTGCTGATGATGAAGTACATCATTCATAACGTTGCACATAGGAACGGTCAGACAGCGACCTTTATGCCCAAGCCGCTTGTGGGCGACAATGGATCGGGCATGCACGTGCACCAGTCAATCGTCAAGGAGGGTAACAACCTCTTCACGGGCGAGGGATATGGCGGTCTTTCGGAGACGGCATTTCACTATATCGGTGGTATTTTCAAGCATGCCCGTGCCATCAACGCATTCGCGAACGCATCCACAAACAGCTACAAACGACTGGTTCCAGGTTTTGAGGCGCCTGTCATGCTGGCCTACTCAGCCCGCAATCGCTCTGCTTCCTGCCGAATTCCACATGTGGCGAATCCCAAGGCGCGCCGCATTGAAGTGCGTTTTGGCGATGCGGCTGGTAACGGTTACCTGATTTTCGCTGCCATGCTCCTGGCTGGACTCGATGGCATAAAAAACAAGATCGATCCGGGTTCACCGATGGACAAGGATCTGTATGACCTGCCCCCTGAGGAAGAAAAGAAGATTCCCACCGTGTGCTCTTCGCTTGACCAGGCACTGGATGCACTGGATACCGACAGGGAGTTCCTCAAGGCCGGCGGTGTTTTTGATGATGACCTGATCGATTCATATATCAGCCTCAAAATGGAGGAAGTAACCAAATTCCGGATGAGTACTCACCCGATAGAATTTGAAATGTATTATTCTCTGTAGAACCTGTAAACAGGCCCTGCTACGTTGGCTCAGCATTTGGCCCTGCATGGATGTGGGGCCGCAGCTGAACAGTTAATGCGAAAAAACGGGAGAAAGATGATGAACAAAGGAATGATCAGAGCAATCTTTATCAGCGGTTTGGTTCAATTTTCAGTCGGAACCAGCTGGGCAGCAGACATTTGGAAAGTTGTCGATGAAGACGGCAACGTGACCTACACAGATCAACCGCCGAAGGATGGTTCCGCGCCAATGGAACTGCCGGAACTTTCAGTCATTGAAACCAACTACCAGGAACCGCAACAAGCGGCCAATGGCCCTGGCTCGACTGGCGAGGGGAAGCCCAGGGAGCTTACGTCAAGGGAATTACGCAACCTCTATCGGGATTTCCGGATCACCCGGCCGATTCAGGAAGAAACTTTCTGGGGCACGGCCAATATGGTTGTGGTGACCTGGAGCAGTAATACCCCCTTCACTCCGGACCAGAACATTCGTTTGTTCGTGGACGGCAAGGCCCAGGCGGCTCCACTGACCGGAGGGGTGTCCCTGACGCTGGATCGCGGTGAACACAAAGTATTTGCGGAGTTACGGGACACCCGTAACCGCAGAATAGTGAAAACCAGCACGGTCACATTTTTTATCAAGCAGAACTCATCCAATTTCAATCGCGCAAGGCCGGCACCCAGCGGTGGAAGTGGCTGATCAGGAACGCACTTCCGGAACGCTGGACCTGTTGGCTACCGGCGTTGTTCGTCTGGACAGGAAGGGCCGGTTGCTTGAAATGAATGCCGCAGCAGAGAGCTGCCTTCTGGTCAGTCGTGACCGCGCAAGCGGGCACCCAATCTGGGAAGTGGCTGAGATTCCGTTGGAGATCCGGGATGCCGTTGATGATCCGCCTGATACAGGCCAGGGCTTACGTCTGCATGAACTCAAACTTGCAGGAGGGGTTTATGACTGCAGCATCCAGTGCATCGAGGACGGGACATTGCTATTGGAGTTGAACAACCTTGAATGGGAACAGATGCGCTTGCGATTGCAACAGCGGGAAGTACAAACGGGTATGCTCAATCTATTGAGCCGTAACCTGGCCCACGAGGTGCGTAACCCGCTGGGTGGTATACGTGGAGCAGCACAAATGCTGGCTGCTGAACTGGAGTCCGGGGATTTGTGCACACTGGCTCGCCTGATCATGCGCGAGTCAGATCGTATCGATGAACTGATCCTGAGCTTTGGCCAGCCCGAGTTGATACGGCAGCAGATAGATATCTACCCTTTGCTGGATGAAGCAGTTGATTTACTGGCTGCAGAGTTTGGTGCCGCGGTTCGCGTGGAACGGGATTACGACCCAAGCATTCCCCTCATCAGTGCCGATGCAAGCGCCATTCGACAAGTGATACTCAACCTGCTGCGCAATGCCTGCCAGGCTCATTCCAGCTTGATTGTCATCAGGACCCGCGTGGAGCACGGCGGCGCATTGCTGCAGACGGACCACAACAGCGTATTGCGGCTTGACGTCATTGATAATGGCCACGGAGTTCCAGACTCATTGCGATCGCTCCTGTTTCTGCCCCTGGTGACCGGGCGTAGAGACGGTACCGGCCTGGGCCTTTCACTGTCACAGCAAATTGCTTCTGCGCACGGCGGTTTGTTGACGTTTGAATCGCTGGATGAGGGCAGTCGATTCAGTCTTTATTTACCCCTGGGCGGTCAGTCACAATGACCCGACCAGCCAGAATCTGGGTTGTAGACGATGACGAGAGCATCCGCTTTGTTTTACAGCGCGCCTTGCGGAAAAATGGATTTGAGGTGACCTGCTTCGAACGTGTCGCTGCGGTCAGGCAGGCGTTGAAAAATGATCAACCTCAGGCCATTCTTACTGATATTCGTCTTCCTGATGCGGATGGGCTCAGCCTGGTTGAGAGCCTGGAAAGTCAGTCCATTAATATCCCTGTAATCGCCATGACCGCTTATTCCGATCTGGACCAGGCAGTCAACGCGTTTCAGAAAGGCGTTTTTGAATACCTTTCCAAGCCCTTTGACCTGGACGAAATGATCTCTGTGATTGAAAGAGCGGTGGCTCCGGGCATTGAGGAAGAAAAGGAAACGGAAAAAAAGACCCATGGGCAGTTGCTCGGTGAGTCTCCTGCCATGCAGGAAGTCTTTCGCACCATTGGCCGCTTGTCCCGCTCAGACGTCAGTGTTTTGATCACGGGCGAGACCGGCAGCGGTAAGGAGGTAGTGGCAAAGGCGCTGCACCGGCACAGCCCCCGTTCCAGTGGAAATTTTGTGGCGATCAATACGGCAGCGATCCCAGCCGAATTACTCGAATCGGAGCTTTTCGGACACGAGCGGGGATCCTTCACGGGGGCTCATTCCCGACGGGAAGGGCGATTTGAGGAAGCTGCCGGGGGAACATTGTTCCTGGATGAAATCGGTGACATGCCACTTGCTCTGCAAACACGATTATTGCGGGTCCTGGCTGAAGGCGAGTTTTACCGCGTGGGTGGGCGGGACCTGCTTCGCGCCGATGTCCGGATTATCGCGGCAACGCACCAGGACCTGGAACTCAAGGTCCGTGAAGGCAGTTTTCGAGAGGATCTCTATCACCGCCTGAATGTGATCCATATTGAAATCCCTCCCTTACGCGATCGAAAAGAGGACATTGCCCTGCTGGCCAGGCAATTCATGATTCAGGTTGCAGATGAACTCGGACTGGAGGAAAAGTACCTGCGGCCGGAAACCATCAAGGTGCTGGAAGGGCTTCACTGGCCCGGTAACGTACGTCAACTGCAAAACCTTTGTCGACAGTTGTGTGTTATGGCGCCGGGTGAACAAATCTTCCCGGAAGATGTACCCCGTGAAATTGTCGGACAGAAGGCCAGGCGAAACCAAACTGACCAGTGGCCTGATCTGCTGAACGATTGGGCGAGATCAGAATTGTCTGCAGGTGGATCCGATCTTGTCCGGCGCGCCCAGACGGAACTTGAACGTGTGTTGATTACCGCTGCCCTGGATCAAACCGGCGGACAAAGACAAAAAGCAGCTGAATTACTCGGCCTCGGTCGAAATACCCTCACCCGGAAAATACAAAAAATCGACAACGCGTAAGGTGGGCAACGGGGTTGCCCACCTTACGCGTTGTTATGAGGTCTTAATTTTCAGGAGGGACTTGCAGCCAGAAGGTTACCGGGCCGTCGTTTACCAGGCTGACTTGCATGTTTGCGCCGAATATTCCGCTTGTCACATTTTCCATTTCCACATGGGCCAGTTGCACCAGGTGTTCATACAGTCGTTGACCGTCCGATGGTTCGGCCGCGGCAGCGAAACTGGGCCGGTTACCGCTGTTGGTATCGGCGGCCAGTGTGAACTGGGGAACCAGCAAGAGGCCGCCTCCAGCCTGCTGTACATTGATGTTCATTCTGTCGGCATCATCCGGAAACATCCGGTAAGCCAGCACTCGTTGCAGCAGTCGCGCTGCTTGTTTTTCCGTGTCACCGCGCTCGATACCAATCAGTGCCAGAATACCTTTTTTGGTCTCCCCCACGATTTTTTCATTAACATGAACAGTGGCTTCGGATACTCTTTGTAGCAATGCAATCATGGAATTCAACGAACCAGGCCTTTCGATCCGCTCATGATAACAGTGGCGGGCCCTTGTGCGCCTTTAAAGCCTGTCTGAGCAGGAAGTTCTCCTGATGGTTCTGTTGGCAAATTTCATTCTCTGGCTGTTGAGTCTGTTGCCTGCGGGGATGCCTTATTGGCTGGCTGAAAAAAGCGCCGGGTTTTGGATGCGCCTGTCGCCGACCAAAAGACAGACTGCCGAACGAAATCTGGAGCGCTGCTTTCCCGATTTGAGTGATGAGGAACGTGCGGTCTGGGTACGTAAGAGCTTTCAGCATTATGTTTGTTCCATTCTGGAAACCGGTCACAACTGGTATTGGCCCCTGGAGCGACTCCAGGCACGGTGTGACGGGATTAGCGGCGAGGAGTTGATCCGGGAGGGGCTTGCGAGCGGACGTGGACTGGTTGCCCTGGCACCGCATTTTGGGGCCTGGGAGTACCTGGGAGTCTATCTGCAGCGGTTTTCGGATATCGCTATCCTGTATAAACCTCCGTCAAACCCCAGGCTTGAAAAAGCCTTGCTGGAGAGAAGGCGCCGCGGTGGCGCCAAGCTGATTCCCGCATCGGCTGCAGGTCTGCGCCAACTGTATGCTCATATCAAGGCAGGCAAAGGGGCCGGAATCCTGCCCGATCAGCAACCTTCAAGCGGGCAGGGAAGGTTCGCCCCGTTCTATGGTCAGCAGGCCTTGACCGGTGTGCTGGCGCCGCGCTTGATTCAGCGAACCAACTGCGTGGTGTTGTTAACCGTATGTGAAAGACTGCCGGGCGGCCGGTTTCGTGTGCATTTTATGCCGGCCGATGAAGAAGTCCATTGTCCCGATTTATTAACCGCACTGGCGGCAGTAAACAGAGGTGTGGAACGGTGTATTGCCATCGACCCGGTTCAATACCTGTGGAGTTACAAACGATTCAAAGCACGCCCGGAAGGCGAACCGTCTTTCTACGATTGAAGTGGTAGGAGAGCCGACGACTCAGTCACGCCAAAAGGCGGGCGTCAATATGACCAGCAGCGTATATATTTCCAATCGTCCCAACAGCATGGCAAAGCTCAGGATGACCTTCGACACGTCATTCAGCTCCGCGTAGTGCGGGCCTGCCTTACCCAGTGCGGGTCCCAGGTTGGTAATGCACGCACCGACGGCTGAATAAGCTGTTTCGGCATCCAGGCCGGTTGCGGTCAGAAGAATCACCATGACGACAAAACTTGAAATATAGAGAAAGAAAAATCCCCATACGGCACTGATGACGGTGTCTGATGTTTTCATTCCGCCGATTTTTACCGGAATAATGGCGTGAGGATGAATCAGACGGAGGAATTCCCGTATGGATTGGCGATATAGAAGGATAATCCGGTAGACTTTCATACCCCCGGCTGTGCTGCCGGCACAACCACCAATAAATGCAATACAGATTAAAAGGACGGGTAAAAAACTGGGCCATGCATGGAAGTTGGCGGTGGTGAATCCGGTTGTCGTCATCGCGGATATGACCTGGAAACCGCCATATCGGAAAGAGGAACTGAGTGAATCGTAATGGCCGGTAAAATACAGGCCAAAGCTCGCCAGTACGACAAAAGCCAACAGCAGCGACAGGTAAACTTTCAGTTCCGGATCCAGAATATACGGTTGAGTACTTGCCCTGCGCCAGGCGGTGAAATGCAGGGAGAAATTGATGCCGGCAATGATCATGAAGACGACGGCCACTATTTCCAGTGTCGGACTGTTCCAGTACGCCAGGCTCTCGTCATGGGTGGAAAAACCGCCAATTGCCACCGTGCTGAAAGCATGCCCTACGGCGTCAAAAAGGTTCATCCCGCCCAGCCAGTAGGCAAACACACAAATTGCCGTGATGCCAAAGTAAATCAACCACAATGCTTTGGCCGTTTCGGCGATGCGCGGAGTGAGCTTGTTGTCCTTCATCGGACCGGGTGTTTCAGCCCGGTACATCTGCATGCCGCCAATCCGCAACATGGGCAGGATGGCCACGGCCAGGACGATGATGCCCATGCCGCCGAGCCACTGCAGTTGTTGGCGATAGTACAGAACGGCCCTGGGCAGGTCATCGATATGCGTGATGATGGTTGCACCGGTGGTTGTGAAACCCGACATGGATTCAAACACGGCATCGACATAGCTCAATTCCGGCGCCGTCAGAAGAACAAAAGGTACGGCTCCGACCAACACCAGCGCCAGCCAGGCGGAAACGACGATCAGGAATCCATCACGTATTCGAAGATCCCGTGAAGCATGCCTGACCGGAAAGTAAATCAGGGTACCGGTCGCCAACAGAATGCCGGCACTGAGCAGGAACAGGTTTGTTGTACCATCGTCGTACCAAAGGGATACCAGCACCGGAGGCAACATCATCAGGCAGGAACCAGCAATCAGGAATCCCACGACCCTTTGAACGGCAGCCAGTTTCATCAGCTCAGTTCAGCCGGGGCCGGTTGACACTTGCCAGGCCCTTGTTCGTCGAGTCAGACAAAAAGTGCACTGACCTGGAAAAGCCGTTCAACGGCGGCAATCTGGCGTTTGTCCGGCACGAAAAGGATGACGTGGTCGTGTTCACGAATGACGGTATCGTGGTGCGCAATAATGACTTCATCGCCCCTGACGACTGCAGGGATGGTCGTACCAGCGGGCAGATCGATATCTTCAATGGCTCGGTCAACGACTTTTGAACTCCTCTTGTCACCCAATGCAATGGCTTCAATGGCTTCTGCCGCTCCCCGCCTGAGGGAGTGAACGCGCACCATATTGCCCCGCCGGATATGAGTTAACAGGGCGCCGATGGTCACTTGCTGGGGTGATATGGCGATATCAATGGTTCCGGCTTCAATCAGGTCTACGTAGGCTGCCCGATTGACCAGTGCGATGACTTTTTTCACCCCCATTTGTTTGACCAGCATGCAGGACAGGATGTTGTCTTCATCATCGTTGGTAAGTGCGCAATAGATATCCGTAGTATCAATGGCCTCCTCGCGCAACAATTCAACATCCGAGCAATCACCAACCAGCACTATGGTTTTCTCCAGTTCTTCGGCAATCGCTTCTGCCCGGTCGATATTCAATTCGATTATTTTCACATGGTGCCGGCGTTCCAGGCGCCGGGCCAGGTTGAAGCCAATATTTCCTCCGCCCGCCAGGATGATTCTTCTGGCTGGATTGCCGAGTGGGCGTAGCTCTTTCATCATGGTTTTGATGTTGCGCCGGGCCGCCAGGAAAAAGACCGTGTCATTTTCCTCAATCACGGTTTCTCCATCCGGAATGATGGTTTTGTCTTTTCGATAAATTGCTGCAATGCGTGCATCAGCGTCCGCCGGCATGTGCTCACGCAGGGTATGCAAATGGTGCCCGACCAGTGGGCTGCCGGCATACGCCTGGGTCGCCACCAGTTGGGCGCGCCCATCGGCAAAATCCAGCACTTGCAGGGCTCCGGGATACTCAATAAGCCGGGCAATGTGTTCCGTTACCAGACCTTCCGGGCTGATCAATACACTGACAGGACAATGTTCGCGGTCAAATAATTCAGGATTATCGGTGTAATCCGAGGAACGTACACGGGCGATTCGAGTGGGCGTGTTATACAGTGTGTAAGCGACCTGGCAGGCCATCATGTTCACCTCATCGCTATTGGTCAGTGCGATGATAAGATCCGCATCCTCGATTCCTGCCCGGACCAGGACCTTGGGGTGAGATGCATGACCGAGCACGCCGCGGATGTCCAGGCGGTCCTGCAATGCTTTCAGATTGGAGGCATTTGTATCGACAACCGTTATGTCGTTTTCTTCGTTTGAAAGGCTTTGGGCAACGCTGGAACCAACCTGGCCCGCGCCCAGCACTACTATTTTCATGTGGCGTTCCCTTTTCGCCCCACCGACTTGGGATCAATGCCCAGGGCACGGAGTTTTCTGTACAGATGAGTTCGTTCCATACCGACAGCTACGGCCAGTTTACCTACGCTTCCGCCGGTTTCACGCAATTTATATTCCAGGTATTCACGCTCAAAAAGCTCGCGTGCCTCGCGCAAGGGTAAGTCGAACATTTTCGGATGTTGCTGTTCGCCGGTGGCTTCTGCTCCGGGATTTTCCCGCAAGGCGTTTTCCACATCATCAACGGTGACTTCACCATCGCCACCAAGGATCAACAAACGTCTGACCAGGTTGCCCAATTCGCGCAAATTCCCTGGCCAACTGTGATTGCGCAGGCGATTCTGAGCCGAAACAGAGAACAGTCGGTAAGGCAGGTCTTCATGATTTGGAATCCATTCGGCATAAAACCTGACCAGTTCCGGTATGTCATCTTTGCGTTCGCGTAACGGGGGAACCTGCAAGGGCAATACGTTCAGCTTGTAATACAGTTGTTGCAGCAATGGATCTTCCGGTGATCGCGTGATCAGGTCAGGGCTGCCGCTGGCAATGACACGGCAATTTGGCGGTGAACCGTTGCTGCTGCCGTCCCGCCTGTGTTGTATTGATTCCAATTCCTGGTTAATGATTTTTAGTGCATCTGTTGAAATATCCTGCAATTCCGGAATGAACAAGCAACACGCGGATTCCGGATCAGTCTGCTCTTTTTTGCCGGCATCAGGACCTGTATTTCCCAGCATGAGTGCGCGAAGTTTTTCCGGATTCAGATCAACGGTGTCCAGGACAACAAAGTCACCGTTATCATTGCTGTGTTTGTGGATATAACGAGCCAGAGTTTCACGGCCGCTGCCCACCTCACCGGTAATGAGTACCGGCGAATCATGCCTGGCGGCCTGCTCTGCTTTCTTACGCAGGACCTGCATCAATGCACTGCTTCCTATGGGCTCACTGGCCATCCTTGGGTTGCTGCGGCTGGCGGGCTTTTCCTGCACCTGGCGCGATTCCAGCGCCTGGCTGACGACGGAAAGCAACCTGGCCAGGGAAACGGGTTTCTGGATGAAATCCTGTGCGCCCAGGCGCGTGGCCTCGACGGCTGTTTCAACCGTGCCATGACCGGACATGATCACCACGGGACAGTCCTGCTTGCCGCCCGCAGACCATTCCTTCAGCAAGGTAATTCCATCGACATCCGGCATCCAGATATCAAGAAGTACGAGGTCCGGTTTCTTACGGGCGTAAGCTGATCGAGCAGCTGCACCATCCTCGGCGAGCGTTACCTCGTAGCCCTCATCTTCGAGGATTTCGCGTACGAGTTCACGAATATCCGGCTCGTCATCAACCACCAATATGTTCGCTTGATCCATCAAAACTTCTTATTTATGTTGTATCGACGCAACATGCTACTCCAATAAAATCAAACTGCCTAGCCGTCAGAATGGAATGGTGGGCAATGAAGTTGCCCACCCTGCGTCAAACGTCTCTTCGCTGGTGAACTAGGAAGTGTTGTTGCCCTCCCCGCGTCGAACGGATCTTCCCCGCTGGCAATGGAAGCGTAGGGTAGGCAATTTATTTCCCACCGATCTGTTCAGGCGATGCTGGTTTGGCGGGGAGACTAAGCGGGAAACGGATACTGACCATGGCGCCGCCTTCAGGGAGGTTGGACAGGGAGATTGTTCCGTCGTGCTCGCTGATGATTTTGCGGCAGATCGCCAGGCCCAGCCCGCTTCCAGTGGATTTTTTACTGGCGTAAGGCTCAAAAGGATTCTCCAGCACGATCTCAGGGAAGCCCGGACCGTTGTCAATGACTTCAAGCACCAATTCTTCCTGGCGATCATTGCCCCTCACGTGGGTCATGATCCGGATTGAAACCGGCTGATCCCGGTTCGCCTCCTTCGCATTCCTGAACAGGTTATGCAGCATTTGCCGCAGACGACCGCCGTCCGCTGCGAGTCCATCCGGTCCCTCGCAAAGTTGTAGTGAGAATTGCATTTGCGACTCTCCCTGTTGATAAAGGGCAACCACTTCATTGATCAGCTCATCCAGTTTGACAGCCGTGCGACTGAGGATCGGTTCCCGGGCATATTCGCCAAAAGCATCGACCAGGGTTCGCAGAGCCTCTACCTGTGTAACGATCGTACTTGAGGCGCGATTAAGCAGTTCACTATCCGCAGAATCCAGCTTGTCGCTCAATTTCATCTGCAGCCGTTCAGCGGCCAGACGGATGGGAGTCAACGGGTTTTTAACTTCGTGTGCCAGCCGGCGTGCGACCTCGGACCAGGCCGCTTCCCTCTGCGCCTGGTTCAGAATGGTCACATCGTCAAACACCACAACCATGCCGCGCCCCGCCACTTTCCCTGGCAGGGCCAAATGGGGTAATAGAGAGCCTCTCATCAGCAATACGAGTGGTGCCTCGGCTCTTTCCATGCGAATTTCCTGCTGCCATTCGGATTTTCCGCGGCTGATCTGGTGCCTGATGGCAGAAACGAAGGGGCCCAGGAATGGCGCGGCGCTGGAAAGGCTTTCCAGGGCGCGGGCAGCCGGGCTTCCATCCTCGGGAATGGAATCGAAATCAGCAGGCAAACCCAGAATTTTCCGGCATGAGGCGTTGACCGTGATGATCGTTCCTTCCTCATCCAGCGTAAGCACACCGGACGAAAGGCTGCCCAACACGGTTTCAAGATATTCTCCCTGTGACTGCAGTTCAGCCCGGCTCTCTTCGGCAGACTGGCTGGCAGACTTCAATGCCTGCGTCATGTCATTGAATGAGCTGACGAGAAAGCCAATCTCGTCTTTGTCGCTGGTCTCAACTTCACTGTCGAAATCCCCGCCGGCCACCTCCCGGGTTGCCGTCGACAAGCGGGACAAAGGCGATACCATTCTGCGTGCGGCGGTCAGCGCTGCCAGGATTGCCAGCAAGACAGTGAGCAGCAGCACCAGTGAAAGGATCAACAGAAAGCTCTGCTTGAGGGAATTGCGCAGGTAACGGACATTCTGGTAGCGGTGATACTCCTTCTCGATTGTGCTGGTCAGTGATGTGATGCCGTCCGGCAGAGGATAAAGGGCCTGCAGGATACGGGCGGTTGATCCCGGGTAGGAGGCAGGCATTAACTGAATGACACGAATCTGGAGACCGCCTTCCAGGGTGGGTTCGGCGGCTGCGTATTCGCCTCTTTCGGTGGTTTGCAGCAATGCGAAGTCACCCGGGCGTTCCGGCAAGCTGGTCAAGGCGTTGATGTTGGCGGTTGCCAGTAAGGTGCCACTGGTTTCCATGACAGACAGTTCCGTCGGGCCAGAGGCTCTGACCCGGCTGAGTAAGGTTTGACGCAACAGTTCACCCTCTTCGCCAAGTAAATTCAGGTCGGCAGCAGTCTCTCGAAGCTGGTTTCGAACCTCTAGCGTGCGCGCATCGAGGAACTCCTGGCCGAGTTCAAGTGAATCGGCCAGTGCAGATTCGACCTGGACATCAAACCAGCTGTCAATCGTGCTGGTCAGAAACCAGACGGAGAAAAAATACACAATCAGGGCAGGCGGCAATGATAGAACCAGGAAATTTCTAACCCAACGTGCAGCGAGCCTTGCACCGGGTTCTTCTGCGCGAACCCGTCGCAGAAGGGCGATCAGGCGTTGGGCAATGGCCCAGAAAAGGATCATAAGCGCCACTGCTGTTACCAGCAGCACCCAGACATAGTTATCGTCCAGAAATGTATTTCCCTCGCCGGGGGAGCCTTGCTGAACACCACTGACCAGGAACAGTGCAGTGAGCAAAGTCACCAGAATTGCAAGCAGGATTAAAAATCGTGTCAACCGCCGGGTGTTTCTTTCAGCTACCATTTGCACTTCCCACTTGCCATTCTTTCCAGTTTGAATCGTGCCGCCATTGTGCTGAGAAAAGGATCGGCAGGCGCATGGGCGGTGGCATTTTTTTCTGATCCAGGTGCATTCTGGCCATCAGCCGATAACTTCCTTCCGGCAAATCACTCCCGCTGAACGACAGCTTGATGGTGGACAATTCAGCCAACAGATGGCGTAAGCGGGGAAATGTCCTGATCTCCATCGCGCCTTGTCGGCTTAGCTGATAGTCGTTGATCAAAGGTAAATAGCGAATTTCATAGCTGGACGTATGTTTCCTGACCACTGTTCTGCCCCCGATGTTTGTGATCACGAGATCCAGTTGCAATGTCAGCGGCACTCCATGTACGAGCGCTTCTTTCGCTTCACTGCTCAGTTTCAGCTTCTGGTGTACGGTCACGTTCAGCTGACCGTTTTTCCAGCTGGTTTCGGCCTGTTCCAGTTCAAAAAGCTGTTCGTCTGCCCGCTGAGCACATCCGGTGATCAGTAATGAAGCGAGCAGCAGGAGCCTAGCCTGCATATTTCACCAAGGCGGACGACATAATGATAATTATCATTTTAATTCAAGACCTTATGGGGAATTTGAGTAATTTCTTAGAGTTACAGTTTGTCCTATCCGGTTTTGCACAGCATCTGGCTTCACATTTCGGCAAATCCTTCTCAAGCCATAGCTATCGCTATGACTTTTCGAACAATTTACCATTGGACAGGAGTCCCGGTGCCGAGAAGCACATGGATGTGCGAGAACGGCCAAACTGTTTCGCCAGCTACAGCGCAAACTTCGGATCCTTGGTGAAATATGCAGGCTAGCCTGTTTTTCGAATGCGGGCATAATAAAATCCGTCCATCTCCTCCTCACCGGGCAAAATTTGGCGACCAAAATCAAGCTTCCGGCCCCATTCAACTTCCAGCGGCAGGATTTCGGCATCAGCATGATTCTCCATGAATTGGCTGATTTGCCGGTCGTTCTCGCTTGTCAGTACCGAGCAAGTCGCGTAAACAAGGATACCGCCCGTCTCCAGCAGTGGCCACAACTGTTGCAACAGATTCTGTTGGGTCCGGACCACTTTTGTCAGTTGTTCCGGAGTCCTCAGCCATTTGATTTCCGGATGTCTTCGAATGACGCCGCTGGCGGTGCAGGGTGCATCCAGCAGTATTCGTTGGAACTTCACGCCGTCCCACCAGGCCGAGGGGTTCGCCGCATCGCCGGACAACAGCTTCAGGCCGGCCCTGTTCGCCAGGCCGGACCGGTCAATGTTCTCCCGGACCCTTGCCAGACGTGATTCCTTGAGCTCCAACGCCGTCACCTTGATGGTGGGAAACCGTTCCAGGATATGACAGGTTTTGCCGCCAGGGGCTGCGCAAGCGTCCAGCACACGCATGTGATCACCCGGTTCCAGCAGATCAGCGGCTAACTGGGCTGCGGGATCCTGCACGGATACCAGTCCTTTGGAGAAACCCGGAATGTCGGCAACCGGGGCTGGAGGGTTTAACTTGATCGCATCGGGGGCGTTTGGGTGTTTGAACACAGTGAAATCGCTGCTGCTTATCAACTTCATGACGTCACAATCGGCCTGTTTTGCCCGGTTTATCCGCAGCCATAAGGGCGCCGCCTGGTTATTGGCATGTACGATTTGTTGCCAGTCTTTTGGCCAGCTATCTTTTATTTCCTGTAGCAGCCAGGCAGGATGTGCAAATCGCTCCGGCTGGCTTTCAAGTTGTTTCAGCCATTGTTGATGTTCCCTTTGGAAACGCCGTAACACGGCGTTGATAAGACCAACAGCCCACGGCTTTCCAAGCAGGCGGGCGCATTCTGCGGTTTCGTTGATCACGGCGTGTTGTGCGGTTTCGCTCTGTCTTAGCTGGAAGAGTCCGATCAGAATGAGGCGATAAAGGTCTTGATCACGCTTTTTCAGCGGTTTGCGAAGCAGTTGCCTGGCCAACCATTCCAGGCTGTTGAGCCAGCGGCAAACACCGTAAGCCAGATGCCGGGCCAGTGACCGGTCGCGTTCATCCACCAGCTTCCCCGTGCAATCAGCGGTGGTCAAATTCTGGCCTCTGTCGAGAACATTCGCGAGGGTTTCGATGGCCTTGAGCCGGGGGCTTTGTCCCTGGCCGCTTAACCCTGTTTGATTTGCTGCAGATGAATCAGCCATCAAGCCGGCCAGTCAGGTTTTTGGAGTTGAGGTATTCCGGTGCGCTTATTCGTTTTCCGCCTGGTCTTTGCAATTCCAACAGGTTCAGGATGTGCTCTCCGCATGCAATTTCAATGGTTGATTTGTCTGTATTCAACACCGTTCCAGGTTCTTTGTCGTGAAGTCGTTTTTCGTATGTGGCATGCCAAATGCGTATACGTTCCCCATTGATGGTGCACCAGGCAACCGGCCAGGGATTGAAAGCGCGCACTTGTCGTTCGAGCCGCTGGGCCGGTTTCTGCCAGTTGATCTGTGCTTCGGCTTTCACTAGTTTTCTTGCGTAGCTGATCCCCTGATCAGATTGTGCAATCGCTTCCGGTGGCTTGCCGCTGGCCAGGCTCTCGACACAGTACAACAAGGCATCAGCACCCGCTTCTGCCAATGTGTCATGCAAAGTACCGCCGGTTTCGTTTTTGCCAATGGCCTGGCGGGTACGATGCAGCACAGGCCCGGTATCCAGCCCTTGATCCATTTGCATGATGCAAACACCCGTTTTGGAATCCCCGGCTTCGATCGCACGTTGAATCGGAGCCGCACCGCGCCAGCGTGGAAGCAATGATGCATGGATGTTCCAACAGCCGTGCTTTGGAATACTGAGAATCTCTGCTGGAAGGATCAGCCCGTAAGCTACTACAAGCAGCAAGTCCGGACGAAGTTCCGCTATCAGCCCGGTCGCTTCGTGCCCCGCAAGCGTGGCTGGTTGAAAGACGGGAATGTGTTCCGCTTCCGCCATTTGCTTGACCGGGCTGGCCGTCAAGTGCCGGCCCCGTCCCGCTGGCCGGTCCGGTTGGGTGAGTACGGCAAGCGGCTTGAATCCGTGCGTAAGCAGCCGTTGCAATGCGGGGATGGCGAAGTGGGGCGTGCCGGCAAAAACGATGCGTAAATTAGGGTGATTTGACATGCGGTTTACATTCGGATCCCGCCGGCGTTCTGGATTTGTTGTCGACGCTGTTTTTCCAGTTTCTTGCGCACCATCCGTTGTTTGAGTGGCGACAGGTAGTCAACAAATAGTTTTCCCTTCAGGTGATCCATCTCGTGCTGGAAGCACACGGCGTGGATGCCGTCCAGATTTTCTTCAAATGAATTTCCATCCCGGTCAAAGGCGGAAATATGAATTTTTTCCGCGCGGGTGACTTCGGCGTAAATTCCGGGAACCGACAGGCAGCCCTCTTCACAGGTTTCAGTGCCCTCACTTTCCAGGATGCGGGGATTGAGGTAAACATGGGGTTCATCCCGGGTTTCGCTGACGTCAAGTACCAGTAATTGTTGGTGAATATTCACTTGAGTGGCTGCCAGGCCGATTCCCTGGGCTGAATACATGGTCTCTATCATGTCCTTGATCAGTTGCCCCAAATCGGCGTCAAATGCCTCTACAGGCCTTGCAACCGTTCGAAGGCGGGGGTCGGGGAATTCAATAATTTCGAGATTGGCCATAGAGTTACACATGCAAAAAAATAATTTAGGTGAACTTTGTTTCAGTATTTACTATGATAGCTAATGGCGGCCCATGTTCGCCAGAGTAAAAACTGACCGCATCTACAAGATGGCTGGATGCCTACTAGAGAGGAAGGAACGTGATCAGAAAACTCATTCTAATAGCCTTTGTGGCACTTCTGACCGGGGTTGTAATGGCACAGGACGTGTCAATACGGTCCGATCATCCTGATGAATATGTCGTGGTTAGGGGCGATACTCTATGGGATATTTCCGGGAGATTCCTGGATAAACCCTGGCAGTGGCCCTCGATCTGGCATGCCAATCCGCAAATCGCGAATCCACATCTGATTTATCCGGGTGATGTAGTTTCGCTGGTTTACATCGATGGCGTACCGCAATTGAGGATACGCCGGGGCGGCAAAGACACCGTCAAGCTCAGCCCCACGGTGCGTGTAGTAGGCCGGGACGACCCCATCAATTCCGTGCCTTTTGAATCAATCAAGCCTTTCATTCGCAATATCAGGGTATTGTCACCCAGTGAGTTTGAAGGATTGCCCTACATCCTGGCGAACAACGAGGACCGGATCACAGCCACCTTTTCGGACCAGACATACGCCAGGGGCCTTGATGCCCGGGTTGGCGAGGAATACGTGGTTGCGCGTCTCACCAGTATTTACGATGCCAGTGGTGATCCACCTGAAACGCGACGCGTCAGGCCTCAGAAGCACTGGAAAAGTGAGGAAAATGTCTGGGACCACATTGAAACCATATGGGACACGACACACCCCTGGAATCATAAGGCAAGGAATCCGATAGGCTACGAATTGATCGAAGTCAGCCGCGTACGCGTGGCCCAGACAGGGGAGATTTCCGTCCTGGATATTATCCGGGATCGTACAGAGGTCAAAGAGGGAGACTTTATACTTCCGGTAAGTGACATCGGGTATGAAAATAATTTCTTCCCGCGTGCTATGGATTCGACCCCTGATGGTCTTCGGGTGCTTGCCACTTCCGGCCAGAAGGTCGGTGTAGGCACTTTCCAGATTGTGTCCATCAATGGTGGTAACAGGCAGGGTTTGCAGACAGGCCATGTTTTTTCGGCATTCCGTCAGGGTGAAGAAGTCAGGGATCGCTCAGGTTATCGCTATGGCAGTTTCAGCAAGGATGCCAAAGTACGGCTGCCTGAGGTGTATGACGGCCTGGTGATGGTTTTCAGGACCTTCGACGACATCAGCTACGGTATTGTCATGAGTGGTTCCAAACGGGTTGTGCAGGAATTTGATCGCCTGCGGGATCCTGACGAACATTTATAGTTCTTCTTCATGGCAATAGCACCCTGGGGGAGTATCAACCCGCTGTAGGCAAAATTCTGCCGGCGGCAATTTCAGGGGACTGCCGCCACGAAGCAGAAAGACTGGCTCATTGCGATTCGCGCACCCCGCTTGGGGGGCGCTCTCCTTATCCGGCTTGTTGAAGATCTGGGCGGTATCGACGCGGCTGTTCGCGCCGGGCAAGCTCAATGGAAGCGTGCCGGCCTGGATGAGACAACGATCGACGCGCTCAGAGATTACGATGCCGCCCTGTTGGAGGCGGACAGTGATTGGCTGGCAGAACCCGGTCATCACCTGCTGACCTGGGACAGCGACAAATATCCAGCACTCCTGCGAGACATTCCTTCGCCACCGGCAGCCTTGTTCGTGGACGGCGATCCGGATACATTGTGGCAGCCACAGATTGCCGTTATCGGTAGCAGAAACCCCACCGCCGGCGGCAAAGACAACGCCCTGGATTTCGCGACAGAATTAAGCCGCCAGGGGCTGACGGTCACCAGTGGCATGGCCAGCGGCATAGATTCCATTGTGCATGGTGCGGCATTGGCTGCCGGCGGCTGTACGGTTGCCGTTACCGGTACCGGGCTGGATATCGTTTATCCGGCAAGTGGTCGCGAGCTGGCATCGCGTATTTGCCGGAACGGTGCGCTGGTATCTGAATTTCCACCAGGTACCAAACCGAAGCGATCGCATTTTCCGTCCAGAAACCGGATCATTTCAGGCCTCAGCCTGGGTGTTCTTGTCATCGAAGCAGGACTCAACAGCGGTACCTTGATTACCGCACGAATGGCGGCTAACCAGGGCCGGAATGTATTTGCATTGCCGGGTTCGATTCACAACCCGCTGTCCAAGGGCTGCCACCGCTTGATTCGCGAAGGGGTGCGGTTGGTTGAGAATGTTGCACAAGTTTTGGAAGACCTTGCGCCCATGGCCGGTCTGCTGGCTGGAGAACTGAAAAAACAGATACAGCAATCGCAACAGACCGGGCTTGAGATTGGAGCCCAGGAGCCCCAACTGGAGCAGGATCCGGATTATCGCTTGTTATGGTCCTGCCTGGGATTTGATCCCAAGCCAATGGACTCGATTATTGAACAAAGTGGATTGACGGCGCGCGCTGTCTCGGCCATGCTTCTATTGCTGGAGCTGAGAGGAAAGGTTGAGGCCCACCCAGGAGGAGCCTACAGCCGAAAATAACGAGGTCAATAATGAAAGAAAACGTACTCGACGTCCTGATGTACTTGTTTGAGAATTATTTTTACGATGAACCTGAGGATGAGCCGGACCGTGAGTCCATGGAAGAAAACCTGCATGAAGCAGGGTTCAGCAACGGTGAAATCGGCAAGGCGTTCAACTGGCTCGATGGACTGGCTGAGCAGCGGTTTCAGCCTGAATTCAAAATGCAGACCGATCAGCCAATACGTATTTTCGTGGAATCCGAAACCTCTCGCATTGATACTGCCTGTCTTGATTTCATCATGTATATTTCCAATATGGGCCTCCTGGACGCGCAGCGCAGGGAATTGGTCATCGATCGCCTGCTGGCCCTGGACAGTGATGAAATTACACTCGATGACGTGAAATGGGTGGTGCTGATGGTGCTGTTCAACCAGCCCGGACAGGAAGCCAATTATGCCTGGATGGAAGACATGATGTTTGACACAGAGCACGATTATCGCCATTAATAAATAAGACGTGTGTGGATTGACTGCATATTTATCCGCAAATACCCCCAAATTGGACAGTTACCCGGCAAGTGTTTACAGGCCCTAGTGTGAGGATTTAGTTATCAAATTACTGATTGTAGAATCACCCGCCAAATCCAGCACCATTAACAGGTACCTGGGTCCGGACTTCCAGGTTCTTGCTTCCTATGGCCATGTCAGGGATCTGCCCTCCAAAGATGGTGCGGTCGATCCCGACAACGATTTTAAGATGACTTACGAGCTTAACGAAGGCAGCGAGAAGCACGTCAGAAACATCATCAAGGCCGCACGAAAAGCGGAAGCCGTTTACCTGGCCACTGACCTCGATCGCGAAGGTGAGGCTATTTCCTGGCATGTATATGAAATTCTCAAGGAAAAGGGCTTAACTGAAAAAATCCCGTTTTACCGCATCGAATTTTCTGAAATCACCGAAAGAGCCATCAAAGATGCCATAAATAATCCACGCGAATTGTCCATGGATCTTGTCAATGCCCAGCAGGCACGCAGGGCGCTGGATCACCTGGTTGGATTCAATCTTTCGCCGCTGTTGTGGAAAAAAATTCAGCCCGGCTTATCTGCCGGGCGGGTGCAGAGCCCGGCTTTGCGGATGATTGTCGAACGTGAATACGAAATAGAGAAGTTCGATCCCCAGGAATACTGGACCGTAGAAGCGGATATGAGTCATGGCGGCAAGCCCTTCGTGTCGCGCCTGGTGCGCGTGGAAAACGAGCGCCTGAAGCAGTTCGACATCAATACCACGGAACATGCACACCGGGTTCGTGACCGCCTGACGAAAGCAGCCGCAGGCAAGCTGACCGTTAACCGGGTCACTCGCAAGCAGCGTAAGCGTCGCCCGGCGCCACCTTTCATTACTTCGACTTTGCAACAGGATGCTGCCCGGAAGCTGAGGTTTTCGGCACAGCGGACCATGCGTACCGCGCAGGGTCTGTACGAGGGAATTAAAATCGGCGGTGTCAGTCAGGGTTTGATCACCTACATGCGAACCGATTCGGTGCATCTGTCAAACGATGCATTAAGCAACCTGAGGGGGCAGATCAAAAGTGGCTACGGCGACGAGTATTTGCCGGAGAAGCCCAATTTCTACAAGAACAAGTCTAAAAATGCCCAGGAGGCTCATGAAGCCATCAGGCCCACTTCGGCAGAGTTGACGCCGGACAGTGTCAAAGAAAAGCTTTCCGAGGACCAGCATCGCCTCTACGAGCTGGTCTGGCGGCGGGCAATGGCATCCCAGATGACACCGGCCCTGGTCGATACCGTCCAGGTCGAGTTTGACTGCGACTCTGATGCCACTTTCAGGGCGAATGGTTCCGTGATTGCATTTCAGGGGTTCCTGCGTGCCTACCAGGAATCTATGCCGCTAGGTAAAGAGGAGAAAGAGACCCACCTGCCTGATATGAAAGAGGGTGAGGTGGTGAAACTGGCGGAAATCCGTGCGGAGCAGCATTTTACAGAGCCGCCACCGCGCTTTTCCGAGGCCAGCCTGGTCAAAGCGCTTGAAGATTATGGCATCGGCCGACCCTCTACCTACGCCAGCATCATTCAGACCCTGGTGCGGCGGAAATATGTGGAGATGGACCGCAGACGTTTTTTTCCAACCGACATCGGGCGGGTGGTTTCACGCTTCCTGGCCACACATTTTGAGCCGTATGTGGATTATGAATTCACGGCCCGGATGGAAGATACCCTGGATGAAATCGCCAGGGGCGAGATTCACTGGATCCCGCCGCTGAGGCAATTCTGGAAGCCGTTTATTAGGCTGGTGAGAGAAAAGGAAGAGTCTGTCAGTCGCGAGGAAGCCAAGCTGACCCGCATTCTCGGCAAGGACCCGGCATCCGGCAAGGATGTATCCGTCCGGCTCGGCCGCTACGGACCACACGCACAGATCGGCTCGGTTGATGATGAAGAAAAACCGCTTTTTGCCGGCTTACGCGGCAGATACGGACTCGAAACCATTACCCTTGAAGAGGCGCTGGAGTTATTCAAATTACCCCGAAAATTGGGTGAAACCCCGGAAGGTGAGCCCCTATCGGCCAGTATCGGGCGCTTCGGGCCTTACATCCGTTACGCCAACAAATTTGTGTCGCTGAAGGATGCCGACCCCTACACGGTAGACCTTGCGCATGCACTGGAGTTGGTTGCAGCCAAGAAACAGGCAGACCTGGATCGCATCCTGCGAAGCTGGGAAGGGTCAGACGTGCAAATACTGAAAGGCCGCTGGGGGCCATTCATTACCGACGGCAAAAAAAATGCGCGCATGCCCAAGGACAGAGAGGTTGAATCATTGACGCTGGAAGAGTGCCTGGCGGCGATTGAAGCGGCGCCCGACAAACGGCGTGGCAAGAAGGCGGCGAAGAAAAAGACAGCGAAAAAGAAAACAACAAAAAAGCGCAGTTCTAAAAAGAAAACCAAAAAGAAGGCCACCAAGAAAAAAGCCGCCAAACAGGGGTAGGCCGACTTGGTAGAAAACAGCTTCCTGACAGTCAAGCAGGCAGCGCAATGTCTGCATGAAGGGGAAATCATTGGCTATCCAACCGAAGCAGTGTTCGGGCTGGGATGTGACCCCGGCAACGAATCAGCCGTTCGGAAATTGCTGTCCCTCAAAGGCCGTCCACTTGCTTCCGGGCTGATCCTGATTGCGGATCGGTTTGAGTATTTTGTTCCCTACATCAAGCCGGTTAGTGATGCGCTGTTCCAACGCGTTGATTCATGCTGGCCCGGTCCGGTCAGCTGGTTATTTCCTCGCGCAGACAGCGTTCCTGATTGGCTGGCAGGGAATCACAACACCATTGCATTGCGCTTGACTGCCCATCCGGTATGCCGGGCAATATGTGCTGCATTTGAGGGTGCAATCGTCTCCACCAGTGCCAACCCCAGTTCATTGCCTCCGGCGATGAGCGCCGGTCAGCTGGAAAAATATTTTCCGTCCATGCTGGGCGGCATTGTCAAGGGGGCGCTGGGTAAAGAAGGCAAGCCCAGTGAAATCCGCGACCTTGCCAGCGGTGCGGTAATCAGGGCGGGCTAGGAGTCTGCGCGGCAGAAAGTATGCCTACTCCGAAAACATCACAGTGGTCCATTTTTCCGCTCTTTTTCGTTAAATAGCGGTGCTATTCGCCTTAAAAATAGCGAAAAACCGTCCTCACTGTGACATTTTCTCGCTACGGATATTTCTACCGCGCAGGCTCCTAGCCTGCATATTTCACCAAGGCGGACGACAAAATGAATTTATCATTTCAATTTAAGGCTTTGCAGGATATTACTGTGGTTTTCTGATTTACGGTTTGTCCTATCCGGCTTTGCACACGACCACATGGATGTGGGAGGTAGAGTAACGCATGGAGCGGTTACCGAGCATCTGGCTTCACATTTCGGTAAATCCTTCTCAAACCGTAGCTATCGCTATGATTTGTCGAACGATTTACCAAACTGCTTCGCCAGCTACAGCACAAACTCCGGATCCATGGTGCAATATGCAGGCTAGTGCCAGGCAACTGGCTGAGGTTATCATTGCTGACGATGCATTGGACCTGGAGCGGGAAATGACCGATATAAACCTTGAAGCCGTCCGCGACTACCTGTTGGGTCTGCAGGATCGGGTCTGCCTGGAGCTTGCAAAAGAGGATGGGGAGGCCTGTTTTCTGAAGGATGACTGGTCGCGAACAGCTGATGAAAAGTCATTGGAAAAACAGGAAAAAGATAAGTCAGAAGGCCCACTCCTCGGTGGAGGAGGGCGAACCCGGGTACTGAGTCAGGGATCGGTGTTTGAGCAGGCCGGAGTCAACTTTTCACATGTCACCGGGGCCAGTTTGCCACTTTCCGCCACGGCGGCCCGGCCTGAACTGGCCGGTCGGCGTTTCGAAGCACTGGGCGTTTCGCTGGTCATTCATCCGGAAAGCCCCCTGGTGCCGACCAGCCATGCCAATGTGCGCTTTTTTCTGTCTGAAAAAGATGATGGACAACCGGTCTGGTGGTTTGGGGGAGGGTATGACCTGACCCCGTATTATCCTTGTCTCGATGACATCATTGGCTGGCATCAGACAGCGCGGGAAGCCTGTCAGCCTTTTGGCGAAGACGTTTATCCGCGCTACAAGGAATGGTGTGATCGCTATTTTTACCTCAAGCACCGGGGTGAAACACGGGGTGTGGGCGGCTTGTTTTTTGATGATCTGAACGAATGGGGTTTTGAACGCAGTTTTGCATTCATGCGCGCAGTCGGCGACAGTTACCTGGATGCCTATTTACCCATCGTGCGGCGGCGGAAAAACGAACCCTGGACTGAGCAGCAGCGTCAGTTCCAGCTTTACCGCCGGGGGCGCTACGTAGAGTTCAACCTGCTCTACGACCGTGGAACGCTGTTTGGACTGCAGTCTGGCGGGCGCACCGAATCCATCCTGATGTCATTGCCACCGCTGGTATCCTGGCGGTACGATTGGCAGCCCGAGGCCGGAAGTGAGGAAGCGCGACTTTACGATTTCCTCCAACCCAGGGACTGGCTCAGCTCGTCAGTGCTGGAATAGGGAATTTTCCCTTCGTTCCGGCATTCTGCTGGATTCCGGACGCGCCTTTGGCGGTCCGGAATGACGGGTTGTAGGCTACGTCAACCGGTCGGAATATGGCTTTATCGTGACCGGGGCTGGATGAGGGCTACCAAAGGTAAGGCAGGAATTCCTCCGGGATGGGGTTTTCCTTGCTTTCATTCTTCCAGAATACGCTGACAATCCACCAGCGATCTTCATGCTCCAGGAGTTGGATGCTGTTGATTCCGCGCGCCATCGGATGACTGTCGAGGCTGTCGCGGGCCTCATAGGTGCTGAAAGCCTGGACTATGCTGCCAAATTGATCCATGTGGCGTACGATTTCTGTTTCGTAGAAATCGTTTTCTTCGAAGTAGCCCTCCACATCTTCAATCCATTCATCGATGCTCATTACCTGCAGTTCACCTTCCTTGTGCACTCTTTTACCAGTAGGTATCAGGCGCGCACCCTCAAGGTAGAGGCTACGCAAGCGGTGCCAGTTCCGCTTGCCTGCCGGCCCGGAAATGCATTCGTACATCGCCTTGATGATGGTGTCGGGTGAACTGACGTCTTCAGGACGGGGTTTGGGCAGTGACTTGTCTTGGGTTTCAGTATTCATGTGTGCTGAGTTCCGGACTGTTTGAGGCCTTATTGTAAGGGGTTCGGGTTGGGAATTGGCTTGTTTGATATCAACCCAGGGTTCGCTGAAAATATGCTTTCAGCCTTTGCCATGCGTCCAGCGCCGGTTCGGTGTTGGTTTCCGGATCGCGGTCAACGTGCAACCAAAAGCCGTGGTTGACGTGATCGTAAATGTGTACGTCGTTCTCAATCCCTGCCGAGCGCAACGCGTCGACAAACGCATTGACCTGCTCAACCGGGATGCCGCGGTCGTTGGCGGCAAAGGTACCGTAAATTTCATGGTGGATGTTTTGCATCTTCTCCGGGTCGTCCAACAAATGTCCGTAGAAAATCGCTGTCGCATCATGTGCGTCGCTGCCTAAAGCAAATGACAAGGCGACACCGCCGCCGTAGCACCAACCGACCGCGCCTATCTTGCCGGTGGTGTCAGGCCGGCTATCGAGAAAGACTACGGCTGCCGCCAGGTTGCTGATGATCTCGTCGGGGTCTGCCAGTGTTTCTTGCATCAGCGCCAGGTTTTCCTCACGGCTGCTGCCGGTACGCCCGCTGTAAAGATCGACCGCCAGTGCAACGTATCCCTCTGCCGCAAACGCATCAGCCGTTTCCCTGACACGTTGAGAAAGGCCACCCCATTCGTGAATCAATATAACTGCGCCATGAGGCCCCGCCGAAGCAGGGATGGCCAGGTAGCCTTTGCTGTCCTCATTGGCAGAGTAATAGGCGGCATCCGATCCCAGTAAGGGGCCTGCATTGCCTAGAATGGCCGCGGGCAACTCACCCTCTGTTGTGGGTGAGTAGGGCACGTCAGCAACTGCCGTAATGGTAAATACGAGGCTTGCCAGGCAGATCAATCGTTTCATTTTGCTCTCCAGTCATTTATTTCAAGGCGTTTATTCGACCAACAGATTCGCTTGCTCGCCCGTTGTCTCAAGCAAATGAGATTCTCAAATTTCTCTCAGTGAGCCGTTTCCCAGTCAGGGCCATGGCCGGTATCAACGACCAGAGGCACCTTGAGGTCTGCAGCATCCGACATATGTTCCACAACCGCATTTTCCAGCCAGTTCAGCTTGTCCTTCCGGACTTCGAAGACCAGCTCATCGTGAACCTGCATGACCAGCCAGGCATCCGGTCCCTGGCTGGAATCTTGTCCCGCTTGTTCGTTTTGCAGCCAGGCATCGACGCTGATCATCGCCCGTTTGATTATATCTGCCGCCGTGCCCTGCATGGGCGCATTGATAGCCGCCCGTTCTGCCGCCTGGCGCCTTTGCATATTGCTGGCATTGATTTCAGGGAGGTACAGGCGCCGGCCGAACAGGGTTTCAACATAGCCCTGCTCGCGGGCCTTGTTGCGGGTGTCCTGCATAAACTGCTGTACACCCGGGTAGCGCATGAAATAAGTATCCATGTAGGCCTGGGCTTCACTGCGGCCGATTTTAAGCTGACGGGCCAGGCCGAAGGCCGACATGCCGTACATCAGGCCGAAGTTGATCGCCTTGGCAGCCCGGCGATGCTCCTGGTCTACGTCATCGTAGGCCACATCGAATACTTCGCTGGCGGTAGCCCGGTGGACATCCACGTTATCCTGGAATGCCTTCATCAACCCCGGATCCCCGGAAAGGTGGGCCATGATGCGCAATTCAATCTGGGAATAATCGCAAGCCAGGATCAGGCAACCTTCCGGGGCGACAAAGGCTTCACGGATACGCCGGCCCTGGGCGGTCCTTACCGGAATATTCTGCAGGTTGGGGTCCGATGATGACAGGCGTCCGGTAGCCGTCACGGCCTGATGGTAGGAGGTATGCACCCGTCCCGTGTGCGGATTGATTTGCGTGGGTAATTTGTCGGTGTAGGTCGACTTGAGTTTGGATAGCGAGCGGTATTCCAGGATCAGGCTGGGCAGCTCGAAATCGACCGCGAGTTCCACCAGTACGTCCTCCGCCGTGGACGGCTGACCTTTGGGTGTTTTTCGGAGCACCGGTAAATTGAGTTTATCGAATAGGATTTGCTGCAGTTGTTTGGGTGAGCCGAGGTTGAACGGCTGCCCTGCTGCATCATGGGCTTGCTGTTCCAGTTCGTGTATCTGCACCGCCATTTCACTGCTCTGCGCAGCCAGTTGATCTCCATCGATGAGAACACCGCGTTGCTCCATGCGAGCCAGTACCGGCACCAGGGGGATTTCCATTTGCTGCAGCACGTTCGCCAGCGCGGGTTCTTTGAGCAAGCGCGGCCACAGGTGTTCATGCAGTTGCAAGGTAATGTCTGCATCTTCGGCAGCATAGTGGCCGGCATCTTCAATCGACACCTGGCTGAACAGGATCTGCTTCACTCCCTTGCCTGCTATTTCTTCGTAATGCGTGGTTTTCCGGCCCAGGTATTTAAGCGCCAGTGCATCCATGTTGTGGCGACTAGCGGTGCTGTTGAGGACATAGGATTCCAGCATGGAGTCAAATGCAACGCCTGCAATCCGGACGCCGTAAAGGGAAAGCACGTTCATATCGTATTTGATGTGATGGCCCACCTTGGCCCGTTCCGGATCCTGCAGCAACGGCCGGAGCAGGTCGAGTACTTCTGTGCGATCAAGTTGCTCCGGCACACCCGGGTACAGGTGACCTACCGGGATATAGGCTGCATGTCCGGCACGGGTCGAAAAACTCAGCCCGACCAGTTCTGCCTGCATGGAATCCAGGCTGGTGGTCTCGGTATCAAAAGCAAACAGATCGCTTGCTTCCAGCTCGCTGATCAGCGATGTGAGTGAATCCCTGTCGAGGATGATCCGGTAATCAGCGTCCACTGTTTCCTTTTGATCACTGTCACCATCCAGCTCTTTCAGCCAGCTGTTGAACTCATAACGCCTCAGGACCTGCTTCAATGCTTCTTCATCGACATCCTTTCGCAGCAGTTCCAGCGGTTCGATGTCCAGATCCAGATCGCGCCTGATGGTTGTCAGCTCCCTCGACAGAGGAAGTTGCTCCAGTGCGGCCCTCAGGTATTCACCGATCTTGCCGCCGATTTCATCAGCATGCGCCATGACTTCATCCAGCGTGCCATAAATATTCAGCCACTTGGCTGCTGTTTTCGGGCCGCATTTTTTAACGCCGGGAATGTTGTCGGACTTATCACCGGCAAGTGCCAGGAAGTCGACGATCTGTTCGGGTGTGACGCCAAATTTTTCCATCACGCCATCACGGTCTGAAGTCGTGTCCGTCATGGTATTGACCAGGGTGGTCCGGTCACTGACCAACTGGGCCAGGTCCTTGTCACCGGTGGAAACAACGCAGTTCATTCCTTGTGCTTCAGCGGCTTTGCACAGGGTGCCGATTACGTCATCGGCCTCGACACCCTTTATCTGCAACAAGGGCAGCCCGAGCAAGCGGGTGAATTCGAGAATCTGCTCCACTTGCTGGCGTAACTCTGCGGGCATCGGCGGGCGATTGGCCTTGTATTGCGGATACAGTTCGTGCCTGAAGGTCGGGCCTTTGGCATCGAACACAACGGCAATGTATTTCGGGTTTTCTTCATTCAGCAGGCGCTTGAGCATATTGGCCACACCGAGCAGTGCGCCGGTTGGCTCACCCTGGCTGTTGGAGAGGTTGGGAAGTGCGTGAAATGCCCGGTAGAGGTATGAAGAACCATCAACGAGATACAAAGTGGCTTGCTTACTCATGACATATTTGGGATCGTTTTATCTACTCAATGGTCTGTTATTATGAGAGTCAGAAAATGGAATGTTGATATTCAGTTTCCGAGTGTCATCCAAGTCTAACCCAGAGGGAAGGCAAAACCATGAAAACGCAGAATTTCGGGCCATGGAAAACAACGACAGCAGCAGTTTTCGCAGCTTCAGTCCTGTTTGCCTGGGCCCCTCTCCTGGCACAGGAAGATCTTGAAAAGCCACCTGAGATTCCAAATGCTGTCGTGGAGGAAGAACCCCTGCCGCCAAAAATCCAGGATGAACAACTGCAGCCCACCGTGACGATTCGTGAAGAAGAAGACCGCCGGATCGAGGAATACCGCAGAAACGGGCGGGTGTACATGATCAAAGTTATACCGAACAAGGGTGTGCCCTACTACTACATGGATACCGATGGTGACGGGCAGCTTGAACTCGATATGGACCAGCAGGCGCTCAATCCGGTACAGCCGGTACACTGGAAAATCAAAGAATGGGATTGAGCCAAGCCGAAGGTGGCCTGGCCGGGCGTGATCATGCCACCGTATTCATCGGCTGGGTAGGCCGCTTCGTATCCTGGCTCACTTTGCTTATGGTCTTGTTGACTTTTGCAATCGTCCTGCTTCGCTATGGCATGAACCAGGGTTGGATCTGGCTACAGGAATGCGTTACCTATCTCCATGCGCTGGTGTTCATGACGGCGGCGGCCTGGACTTTCCAGACGGACGAGCACGTACGAGTCGATATTTTTTACCGCGAACGCTCCGAAAGGCACAAAGCCTGGGTAAATTTGCTTGGCACAGCGATATTCCTGCTGCCATTTTGTATTTTTCTTTTCGTCATCGCCTGGGACTACGTTGCCGCTTCATGGGCTGTTATGGAAGGTTCGCGTGAGGCCGGCGGCCTGCCGCTGGTATACCTGCTGAAAAGCCTGATTTTGCTCATGCCGGCCTTGTTGCTGATACAGTCTTTTGCTGTTGTAAAAACCTGCTTGTTAACGCTTCGATCAAGGGATTCCCGGAAATTTAACTCCAACAGGGAGTCTGAAAGTCCATGAAAAAAACCGGTGCGTTTCTGGTTCGCTATGCATTGGAGCAGTTGGGTGTGCAATTCACATTCGGCATTCCCGGTGTTCACAATACGGAAATATACGATCAACTGGCCAGCTCGGAGCAGATTCAACCGCTTCTGGTGACGCATGAAGCGGGCGCCGCTTTCATGGCGGACGCTGTAAGCCGGACCAGTGACAGCATCGGAACCCTGTTGGTGGTTCCCGCAGCCGGCCTGACACATGCAATGAGCGGGATTGGCGAAGCGTTCCTGGACGGAATTCCCATGCTCATCATTTCCGGTGGAACCCGGACCGATACCGGGCGGAAGTATCAATTGCACCAGATGGATCAGCAAGCCCTGGTTGCGCCGGTAACCAAGGCTCAATTTAAATGCCTGGAACAGGCCGATATCGTGCCCACGCTTTATGAAGCCTATCGCCTGGCTACAAGCGGCGAGCCCGGCCCGGTATATGTCGAGGTGCCGGTCAATATCCAGATGTTAAAAGGTGAACCCGGAGAATTGTCAGGCCCATTGCCCATCGGCCCAGGCGAGGTACCGGCTTCCAGCCATATTGAGGCTGCCGCCGAACTGCTTGCAGGAGCAGCCAATGTCGGAATTTTTGCCGGCTGGGGTGCGCGCGGTGCACGGGAATCATTGCAGTCAATCGCTGAAATGCTGGGCGCTCCGCTTGCAAGCAGCCTGCAGGGGCTCAGTGTGTTTCCTGCTGATCACCCATTACATACGGGTATGGGCTTTGGTCCGGCTTCGGTTCCGGCGGCTGAAAATGCCTTTTCCGGCATCGATGCGATGCTGGCTGTGGGTGTGCGGTTTGGAGAAATAGCGACCGGTTCTTATGGCGCTGTACCCCCGGAGAAACTGGTTCATATCGACATCAATCCGGCGGTCATGGGGGCGAACTTCGATGCCACTGTGGCCCTGGTCGGAGATGCTGCCCAGATCATGCCGGAACTGGCTGAGGCCCTTAGCCGACACATACAAAATTCAAAGGACTATGCGCCGCTGGCGGCCCGGATCCGTTCCGATAAGAAGAAATACGCGCAGCAATGGCTGAGTCATGATTCAGGCGACAAGGTTAATCCCGGCCGTTTTTTCGAGGCACTGGATTTGGCGCTGCCGGAAAATGCCATCATCGTGGCTGATGACGGTAACCACACGTTTCTGACCGCAGAACTGATGCCCATGCGCGGTGAGAGAATGTTTATCTCACCCACGGATTTCAACTGCATGGGTTATTGCATCCCGGCCGCTGCCGGCGCCAGCCTGGCCAACCCCGAGCGGGTCGTTTGTGGCATTGTCGGTGACGGTGGCCTGGTTATGACCGGTTTCGAAGCTTTGACGGCGGTAGCCAACAAGCTGGGTGTTGTCTGGTTTGTGTTTGCCGATGGCGAACTCAGTCAGATTGCCCAGGCGCAGGAAGTGGCCATGAATCGTAAAACCTGTACGATTCTGCCACCGCTGGATATTGCTGTTTTTGCCCGCTCGGTCGGAGCCGCATTCGTGGCGATCGACGGTGATGAAGACATCGGGCAGGGTATTGAAGAAAGCCTTTCACTTGCTGCTGATAACAAGGCTGTTTTTGTCCGGGTGAACATTGATTACTCGAAGAAAACCCGGTTTACCAGCGGTGCAGTCAAGACAAATTTTGCCAGCTTCGATATGTCTACCAAGCTCCGTCTGGCCGGGCGTGCGATGTACCGGAAATTTTCAGAATAAACAGAGGCAATTGAGGCATTTTGTCATCTTCTGAACGCTGCAAAAAACTTGACCGGGTCTTGCAGCGCAGGCAACCGGACCTGACCGTGCTGGCGGAGAGCCTGAACAAGCCCCGTAATTTTTCCGCCATCGTGCGGACCTGTGATGCAGTCGGTATCAATGAGTTGCATGCCGTGCCGGGCGAAGAGGGGCTGGGTGTGTACTGGAAAACCTCTCAGGGTGCGGAGAAATGGGTCAAGGTACGGGCTCATGAGACACTCGAGGCTGCATGCGTTCATCTGAAGGCGCGGGGTTTCCAACTGGTGGCCGCACACCTTTCGGATCAGGCGACAGATTATCGGGAGCTGGATTACACGCGACCTGTTGCGCTGGTGGTGGGTACCGAGTTGTTTGGTGTCAGTGAAGCTGCTTTGGCTCAAGCCGACCAACAGGTCAAAATCCCGATGATGGGTGTAACCCAGTCGCTCAATGTCTCGGTTGCCTGCGCCATTGTGTTGTACGAAGCCATGCGCCAGCGCCAGGCCGCGGGTATGTACGGACAAAATCGTCTGGATGATTCACTGCTGAAAACACAGCGATTCGAGTGGTTGCATCCTAAAGTGGCGGAATTTTGTCATCAACGTGGGTTGGAGTACCCGGAAATTGACGAAGAGGGGAACATAGTCGGGGATTTCCCAAGAGGCAATTAGCTTTGAATTCTGTGAAGCAGGTCGGTTTCCAAATGCCAGGTTGAATGTTTTGTTACTGAACCAATTGTGTCAGTAAGGGGCCGGTATCGGGGATTTTTCCGGTCCAGAGTTTGAAGGACAAGGCGGCTTGCTCAACCAGCATGCCGAAACCATCCTGAAATCGGATATTCGTTTCAGTGCAATAGTTTCGCAGCGGATCAGCAGCTACGCCGTAGTTAAGGTCGTAGCACAGGCTGCCGGAATGAAACATTGAGGACGGCAATTCGGGGTGCTTGCCATCGTGGCCGAGTGAGGTTGCGTTGATCACGAGATCAAAAGGGGACTGCAGCTGAAGGTCTGTCAGCGAGATGGCCTCAATGTTTTCGAATCGCTCACCCAGTTGTTCGGCTCGTTCCAGGGTCCGGTTGGCGATTACGAGGCCATCGGGGCCTTGAGCCAGCAGGTCACCAAGGATGCCGGCCACAGCCCCGCCGGCACCGATGATGCAGATTCGTGCACCTGGAAGCTGGCAATTGAGATTGGAAGCCAAATCCTGGATCAGGCCGCGGCCGTCGGTGTTGTCCGCGATCCATTCATTTTCTTCGTTCAACAGCAACGTATTTGCAGCCTGTGCCTGACTGGAACTGTCGCTGTTTTGTTGCGCCAGTTTCCACGCTTCGTGTTTCAAGGGGACCGTGACGTTGCAGCCACTGCCACCACCTGCTTTGAATTTTTCAAGAAGACGAGGGAAAGTTTCCCTGTCTGCTTCGATTGCCCGGTAGTTCAGGTCCAGGCCGAATTGACGGGCAAAGGAGTGGTGAATACCGGGCGAACGTGAATGTTTGACGGGTGAGCCGAAAACTGCCAACCGGATCACTTGTGGTCCTTGATCCACTGCGCCGCCTGTAAGGCAAAATAAGTCAAAATACCATCTGCGCCGGCACGTTTTATACTGGTCAAAGCCTCGATCATTACGGCTTCCTCATCCAGCCAGCCATTGAGGGAGGCCGCTTTGAGCATCGCGTACTCGCCGGAGACCTGGTACGCAAAGGTCGGCATGCCAAACGCATCTTTGACCCGGCGAATAATGTCCAGGTAGGGCATAGCCGGTTTGATCATGACCATGTCGGCGCCCTCATCCACATCCAGTTTGACTTCACGCAGGGCTTCATCGCTGTTGGCCGGATCCATCTGGTAGGAATATTTGTTGCCGCCGGCCAGGTTTGAAGCCGAGCCGACGGCGTCCCGGAACGGACCGTAAAAACTCGATGCATACTTTGCTGAGTAGGCCAGGATTTGCTTGTTGGGAAAACCTTCCGTCTCCAGTGCGAGCCGGATGGCTCCGATTCTGCCGTCCATCATGTCTGAAGGTGCTACCACATCTGCCCCGGCCTCGGCGTGCGACAGGGCCTGCTTGACCAGCACATCGATCGTGGCGTCGTTCATCACGTAGCCTGTATCATCGATCAGGCCGTCCTGGCCGTGGCTTGTGAAGGGATCGAGCGCCACATCAGTAATCACACCCAGATCAGGAAAGCGTTGTTTCAGGGCACTGATGGCTCTTTGCGCCAGGCCCTCGGGATTCCAGGCCTCGCGTGCATCTTCGGATTTGCAATCGCCCGAAACCACCGGAAACAGTGTGATTGCGGGTACGCCAAGTTCCTGGCAGCGCTCTGCTTCGGGGAGCAGACGGTCGATGGTCATCCGGTTCACCCCCGGCATGGAGTCAACGGCTTCAACTGCGTTGTCTCCCTCGAGTATGAAGACCGGCCAAATCAGGTCATCAGGCGAAAGGCGGGTCTCGCGCATTAAGCGGCGTGAGAAATCGTTGGCGCGCATGCGGCGCATTCGCGTATTGGGAAAAGTCATGGCCAATTTCGTGTCCTGTTTGCGGTTCCTGTTCGGTGTTTCCTGATTTTATCGTGAGTTTGGCATGCGGTCAGCCAGAATTTTTCCGATTAGCTGACCTATGTTCGGGTGTGGCGATTTCGTACCAGCCGTTCAGGTGCTGAACCAATTCAGGTAAACCATCCCCGCTTTTGGCGGAAAAGACCTGTACTGTCGAACCGGCCGGCAGTGACTTGCGCACTTTGAACAGGGTCGCTTGCGCCGGCCCCCTTTTCAGTTTGTCCCCTTTGGTTAACAGCACGCGACAAGGTAAACCGGAATTTTCACACCAGTTCAACATCTGCTCGTCGAAAGGGCGCATGGGGTGGCGAATGTCCATTACCAAAACCACACCCTGGAGGCAGGAGCGCTGAACGAAGTATTGTTGCAGTACATTTCGCCAGTGTGCCTTGAGCTTGGCGGGTACTTTCGCATAGCCGTATCCCGGCAAGTCGGCGATCCGGCGATGATCATCGATATCAAAAATAACAATCTGTTGTGTCCGCCCGGGCGTTTTACTGGTGCGCGCTAGTGACTTTTGGTCAGTCAGCCGGTTGATAGCACTTGATTTTCCCGCATTTGAACGGCCGGCGAATGCCACTTCCATACCGCTGTCACTGGGTAGTTGATTCAGCTTATGGGCGCTGATTATGTATCGTGCCTGGCGGTAGGGGTTAAAAATTACGGCTTGTGATTTCATTTGGGTACTCAAAATTTTGACACTGCATCCATATAAGGTGGAACGTGGCCGTCGAAACCGCGATAATGTTCCACTGTTACGAACTTTTGATTTGTACATTTTACGCAAAGATCCCAGGAGAAGGCGAAATGAAGTTTTTCATTCGGGCCGCTGCCAGCATATTGGCGGTCATCAGCGTGCAAGCCGTTGCAGAAGGTGATGCTTCTGCAGGACAGGCAAAATCAGCCATTTGCGCCGCGTGCCATGGCGCCGACGGCAACAGTATCGTACCGAATTGGCCGAAGCTGGCAGGGCAGCATGCAGATTACCTTGAGCGCCAGATCAAGCTGATCAAGTCCAACGACCGCACCGTCATTGAAATGTCGGCTTTCGTATCCAGCCTGAGTGATCAGGACATTGAAGATATTGCCGCCTGGTATTCTTCACAAACCAATAATGGGGGCGTGGTAGCTGATGAGTCGACAATTGTGTTGGGTCAAAGAATTTACAAAGCAGGTGACGCGGAGTCAGGCATTCCAGCCTGCATGAGTTGTCACGGTCCTGCCGGCGGAGGGATTCCCTTGTCGGGCTACCCGGCCCTGGCCGGTCAGCATGCCGCCTACACCGGTAAAATGCTGACTGCGTTCCGTGCAGGTGATCACTGGGGTGATGACGATGGACCAAGCGTGGTGATGAATGGCGTTACGGCACGTTTGAGTGATGAAGAGATTGATGCCGTGGCCAGTTATATCCAGGGACTTTTTCTGGATTTGGAATGAACTGATTTCGCGAATGGCGGTCTTTCAGAAGTCTGTCAAATTTTAGTGCAAGGGCTGCTTGTTTTGGAATGATCAGTATTTGCGGGAGTGAAAATGAAGAAGAACTTTATCCAACTGATTACGTTAATGGCTGCAGCCTGGTTGCTGAGTGCGCCGCTGCAGGCACAAAGTGGTGCATCCAAATCGTACCAGGAAGGCGTGCATTACTTCCTGATTGAAGACGGGCCATACGCACCGGAAGCTTCCACAGAACTCGTGGAAGTGTTCAGCTACCTGTGCACGCATTGCTATACGTTTGAGCCGTATATCAATAGCTGGGCAGAGCGTCATGCTGAAACCGTCAAGTTTTCCAGGATCCCTGTTGTTTTTGGTCGCAAGCCCTGGGAAATATATGCACGGGCTTATGTGACGGCACAGATGATGGGACTTGGTTCGGAGGCACATTCGGCCATGATGGACAAGCTCTGGAAAGAAAAGTCCAAGATGCGTTCCATGGAAGAACTGGCCGAGTTTTACGGTGATTTCGACATAGACCCAAAGTCGTTTATTGCAACTTCAAAGTCCTTTGCCGTGGATGCCAGGATGCGCAAGGAACAACGCCTTATTCAGACTTACGGTGTCCGTGCAACGCCTACTCTCATTTTGAACGGCAAATACCGAATAGGGTCCAATGCAGCCGTTCAAAGCTTTGATGCGATGCTGGATGTGGTCGAATTCCTGATTGCTTCAGGGGCTGAGTAGCACATTTCCGGTCTGGTTCGGTGACAGGGTTAATAAAGGAGCAGCACTCAGGTGAGCATTCGGAGAAAAATCAAAAAATCCGGCTGCTGAGTTTCAATATTCAGGCGGGTACATCTACGGCCCGCTACCATCACTACGTAACCCACAGTTGGAGGCAGGTTTTGCCCCATTCCCGGCGCATTGAAAACCTCGATGCGATCGCTGAATTGGTGGCAGCGTACGATATGGTTGCGCTGCAAGAAGTGGATACCGGCAGCCTCAGATCCGGTTTTATCAATCAGTCCCGCTACCTGGCAAATCACTCTGACATGCCTTTTTGGTGTCACCAGTCGAACCGCAAGGTCGGTACGGTTGCATACCCCGGTAATGGTTTTCTCAGCAAATTTGAGCCGGAATCGGTTGAGGATTACCGCCTGCCCGGTATTATTCCCGGCCGGGGCACCTTGCTCATCCGTTATGGCCAGGGCGGAAACCGCCTTGATGTGGCCGTGGTTCACCTGGCGCTGGGCAAACGGGCCAGGAGGCAGCAACTCCGGTTCCTGGCAAAGGAGTTGGCCGGCAGCCCACACCTGATTGTGATGGGGGACCTCAATACCCAGGTCAACAGTTCACCATTGCTCGAATTCCGCCAGGCGTTGGGCCTGGTGGCACCGACCGCCGGCCTGGCCAGTTATCCATCGTGGCAGCCGCAAAGGGCAATTGACCACATCCTCGTGAGTCATAAGCTGGTGACCGGCAAAGCAGAAGTCCTCGACCTGGCCTGCTCGGATCACTGCCCGGTTACTTTGGAAATTGAACTACCTGATGGAATGAAATTGGAGCCCGCGACGCGTTCGATAATCAGTGTCGAGGCGCGTTAGTTGCTTGCAGTATTCAGGCTAAAAATTAAGCAGCATTTGAGCGCCAACCAGGGTCAGGAACAGGCCAAATATACGACGTACTACACTCGACGATAAACGATGCACTGTAAGCGCGCCCAAGGGTGCCGCTCCCGCGCCAAAAATTGCAATTCCTGCGAATGCAGGCAAATTCACATAGCCCAAAGCATCGTCCGGCAGGCCAATACCCTGGCCGAGCAAAACAAAAGACAGTGTGCCTGCGATGGCGATCGGGTAGCCACATGCTGCAGAAGTCGCGACCGCTTTTTGTGTCTGTACTCCGTGCCACAACAGCCAAGGCACCGTCATCGAACCACCGCCGATACCGACGAGGGCCGAAATCAAACCAATCGAGCCGCCGGCGATGGATGCTGAAGGCTGACCGGGCAGCGGTTTCTGGCCTTCGGTCTGGGGGCTGAGGATCAGCTGGAAGCCCGCCAGTATGGCAAACAGACCAAAGACACGGATCAGAACTTCTCCTTGCAGGATAGCCGCTAAAGCAGCGCCCAGGATGGCGCCTGCCATCAACCCCGCGGCCATCGATTGAACCAGTGGCCAGTGGATGGCCTTCTTGCGGTGGTGCGCCAGCAAGGAACTCATTGAAGTGACCAGCATGACGGCAAGGGAAGTCGCCACAGCCATGTGAATGGCCCAGGGAGCGGTAGCAGGTTCTTTGAGGAACAGGAAGGTCAGGGCAGGGACCACAACAATTCCGCCACCAATACCAAGAAAACCCGCAAGGTAACCGGAAAGCAATCCGATTAAGGCAAATTCAATCCACATTTTTTTGAGCCGTTTTCTTCAAATTAGCTTGCCGCCAGCTTTTGATTTACCTATTCTGAAGCGGTGAACCACATTATCTTCCAAGCAGGCAGGATAACTCAATTTGCTGGCATATTTGTGAAGCAGTCCGGCTTCTCCCGCATGGTTTTGTTAACGCTGTTAACCACGATGTTGCCTTCGATGCTGGTTGCCGACCCATTAACCGGCCTGCAGAAGCAGGAACAATTCAGTCGTGCCTGGGACGCCGCTGCGCAGGGTGAACGCAATGTATTTCTGCAATTGATGCCCGGGCTCGAAGATTACCTGCTTTATCCCTATCTCCAGTATGAAGATCTGCGTTACCGCAGGGCAGTCGCCGACGTGCAGGAAATGGCCGCATTTTTGGAGGAGCACCACGACTGGGCATTTACGGCGGGACTGCGCACAGCCTGGTTGAAATCACTGGGGAAAAACAAGCGCTGGGATTCAGTGCTCACATACGCCAATGGATCAGGCGATCCGGAAGTTCAGTGTTACCTGGCCCATGCACGCCTTGTGAATGGCCAGACCGATGGTTTGTTGGCGGTCACTCAGCGATTGTGGGCAGTCGGAAAATCGCAGCCGGAGGCCTGTGACCCGGTGTTCAAATGGCTCACGGACCAGGGCGGGATAACGCCAGGTCTGGCCTGGGAGCGCATTCGCCTGGCCATGGAAGCTCGTCAGCCCCGGCTGACTTCGTACCTTGCACGATTTGTCCCGGAGAGTGAACGCAGCTGGGTGGAACGATGGCAGCAGCAGGACCGGACCGGTTACCGTCGGCTCGAGCGGGCAAAACAATGGCTGGACCAGGAAAAAAGCCGCCAGATCACGTCCTATGGTTTGCGTCGCCTGGCACGCAGTGATCCAAATCGCGCCTTTGAGATCTACCAGTCTTTGCATGGCCATTTTCAGTGGTCTGACGACGTGGAAGGAGCCATCCTCAGAGAAATTGCCCTGTGGTCTGCGGTTGGAGCTGAATCCGGAACCTCCGGGAGGATGCTCGCGGTTCCCGAGTCCTACCGCGATGGCAATTTGCTCGAATGGTGGGTTCGGTTTGGCCTTGTCACAGAGAATTGGTCGGAAGTCATCCAGGTAATTGAGAGTATGCCGCCGGACTTGAGGGACAATGCCCGCTGGCGCTATTGGGATTCCAGGGCACACTTGTCTGTGGGTGATTCGGATTACGCTCACAATTTACTCGGCAAACTGGCAAAGGAGGCCAATTATTATGGTTTCCTGTCCGCTGATTTCCTCGATGAACCGTATTCGATATGCCCCCAGGAACCAAAGATTGACTCCGCAGCCCTTGATGTCCTGCGCGAGGATGCTGCCATTCGGCGGTCGGTGGAATTACATCGGGCCGGCATCCGGGCCTGGTCAAGAAGTGAGTGGCAGATGGCCACGCGGAAACTCGATAATGAGGGTCTTCGCCTCGCTGCAGCACTGGCAATAGAAGAAAACTGGCCGGACCTGGCCATTTTTGCGCTGGGGAACAGCGGGGATCTGCGCTGGTACGAATGGCGTTTTCCGGTTGCATACGGCGCCCTTGTCGAGAAAAATGCACACAGCAAGAACCTGGATGTATCCTGGGTAATGGGCCTGATGCGTTCAGAAAGCGCGATGGCGGAAGATGCGCTGTCGCCTGCCGGAGCGCGCGGACTGATGCAATTAACGCCGGATACTGCAAGCCGGCTGGCCAGGCGCCATTCGTACCCGTACACCGGTCGCAAGCAGTTGATGCAGGCAGAAACCAACATTCTGTTCGGAACGACCTTTCTGCGCGAATTGACGGATCGTTTCGGCGACAATCCGGTACTGGTATCGGGAGCCTATAATGCCGGTCCAAATGCAGTCGATCGCTGGCTAAAGGCACAGCCCGGATCAGAACCGGCCATCTGGATAGAAACGCTTCCCTATTTTGAAACCCGCGATTACATTCCACGGGTCCTGGCGTTTACTACCATTTACGACTGGCGCTTGGGGCGGCCGGTAACGCGAATTTCCTCCAGGATGCCCGCTTTTGATTCCGGTAGTATGGGGAGTGAAATTGAAGGTCGCCAGACGACCAGTGTGGTTTGTCGTGCCGGGGTCAGGCATGCACCCTGACGAAAAATGAGGATTTGGTGATGCGAATTGTGCTGCTGGGGGCAACGGGTTTTGTCGGACGCCATCTACTGCCTGAACTGGCTTCGGCGGGGCACCAGTGCCTGGTGCTGTGTCGTTATCCACCTGCTTGCCGGGATATGGCTATGGTCCCGGGGGTCAGGCTGCAGCAGGCGAACGTACACGACAGTACCGTGCTGATGAAACATTTGGCGGGAGCGGAAGCCGTGATCAACATGGTAGGCATCCTTAATGAGTCCGGCCGTAGCGGCAAGGGGTTTCACAAGGCTCACGTGGAATTGTCATCCAGGCTCATCGACGCATGCCGGGAAACGGGTGTGCGCCGCTTGATGCAACTCAGCGCCCTCAATGCAGGCAAGGGTGACAGTCATTACCTGGCCAGCAAGGGTGAGGCTGAAGAACTGATCAGACAGGCAAGCGACATCGACAGTACGATTGTTCAGCCATCGGTGATTTTTGGCGAGGATGACTCCTTTTTCAATCGCTTTTGCGGCCTTCTGAAAATATTGCCGGTTCTTCCGCTCGCCTGTCCGCAAGCCAGGTTGCAGCCCGTATGGGTAGGCGATGTGGTTAAAGCCATGCGCATGGCGCTGGAAGACTCTGAAACAGTGGGCAAAACCCTGGTCATGGTGGGACCGAATGAATACAGCCTCAAGGAACTGGTTGAATTTACAGCCAGAACAGCTGGATTGAAGCGGCTCATTATTGGCCTGCCCGATGTGGTGTCACGATTACAGGGCCGGGTGATGGATTTCGTGCCGGGCAAGCCATTTTCAAGTGACAATTACCGCTCATTACAAATTGATAACACCAGCACAGAAAATTCCCTCTGGAGTTTCGGAATTCAACCCCGTTCACTGGAAAGCATTGTTCCCGGTTACCTGGGAGAATCAATTCATCAGAGTCACCTGAGCCGTATCAGGAAAAACGCGGTACGCTGACCGTGACGGCTGATGGCAACAGCGAGTTCGGCGATGGCGTGTACCTTGTCGGCGGGGCGGTCCGCGATGCGCTCCTGGGTGTTCGGCACAAGGAACGGGACTGGGTCGTTGTGGGCAGCACGCCCGAGGCCCTGCTGGAGAAAGGTTATAAACAGGTAGGCGCTTCGTTCCCGGTATTTCTTCATCCCGGCACAGGAGAGGAATACGCGCTTGCGCGGACGGAGAAAAAGCAGGGCCATGGCTACCACGGCTTCGCGGTAGATTTTCATCCTGGCGTGACGCTGGAGGAAGACCTGGCCCGCAGGGATCTGACCATTAACGCCATGGCACGTGGACCTGATGGTGTTTTAACTGATCCCTATGGTGGAAAAGCCGACCTGGAATCCAGGGTGTTGCGCCATGTTTCCCCGGCATTTTATGAAGATCCACTACGGGTTCTTCGTGTTGCCCGTTTTGCAGCCCGTTTCGCCCACCTCGGTTTTACGGTACACCCATCCACGCAGGACTTGATGCGCGAGATCGGCGAATCCGGGGAGTTGTCACACTTGGTGCCTGAAAGAGCCTGGGGAGAAATCGAATCTGCCCTGTCGACCAGGCATCCTGGCGTGTTTGTTGAGGTGCTTCGGAAATGTGGCGCCTTGTCGGTATTGCTGCCTGAAGTCGATGCCCTGTTTGGTGTGCCTCAGCCTGAAAAATACCACCCCGAAATCGACACCGGAATCCATGTCATCATGACGATGAACCTTGCCGCCCGGGTGGGGTGGTCAGCAAGAGTGGTGTTTGCACTGCTGATGCACGATCTGGGTAAAGGTATTACCGACCCGGACAAATGGCCATCTCATGTTGGCCACGAGGATGCAGGTGTTCCGCTGGTTGAGCAGGTCTGTAAGCGGTTTCGTGTTCCTGTCGCCTACCGTGACCTGTCGACAAAGGTTTGCGCACTGCATTTACGTTGTCACCGGCTGATGGAAATGAAGCCGTCCCGTATCATGGCCCTGCTCGAGGAAGCAGACCTGCTGCGCCGGCCGGATCAACTGGAACCGTTTGTTCAGGCCTGTGAGGCTGATTACCGTGGCAGAAAGGGCTTTGAAGATCGAGAGTATCCCCAGGGACTCATGCTGGCGGCCGCGCTGGAAGCCGGTCTTTCCATCAAGGCAAAAGAATTGGATATTTCAGGGCTGGAAGGTCCTGCTATCGGTGATTTGCTGAGGCGCACCCGTATAGATGCGATATCGCAGCTAGTGAAAGGCTAGCGAAGACACTACACTAAACTACACTAAAGCCTGTGGCACAGGTCCAGCATTTCGAACCCGGCCGGGGAAAACCCCAGCTTCCGGCCAAGGCCCATGACCTGAAAGCGCTCTCCCATCATTCCGGGCATCGTCAGTTGGCGTACCTGGGCGTTGAGTCGCAGACCCTCGTCTCTGCTGTGTCTTACCTGGCAGGCAAGCGCCTGTTCCAGACCGCATCCCAACAAAAACATGACCTGGCTGGTATAACCTTCAACTTGCAGGCCACTCAGGTCTGCAGCTTCGGCCAGCGCAGTGAAGTCGACAAAAGCGGTGATGTCCTGCAGGCCCGGCCAGAAAAAGACATCATCATGAGCGCGGTGCCGGTAATGGCAAATCAGCGTGCCGTCATAACGTTCGGGCAGGTAGTATTCGCTGCGTGGATAGCCGTAGTCGATAAACAGCGCCAGGCCACGGTTCATGCTGCGGGTGATTGCAGACAGCCAGGCGGGAAGTAAAAGGCTGAGTTCCGACTGGTAACCCTCCTGAAACTCTACGCCAAGACCGTCGAGGGCCGTTGCCAGGTCTTTCGGGGCGGGTCTGCTTGACCAAGCAAAACTGTCGCCTGATTCAATCACGCAAATTTGCTCCACGCCCGAATCTGAAACACGAAATCGCTCGACGGCCAGGGCGTCTATTACTTCGTTGGCCAGTATCACACCTTGCCAGGACTCCCCGGGTGGTTGGTCCAGCCATGCCACTCGATCCAGCCACTGTGGCGCGGTGCTCCCGATGTGCTCACGCTGGACCTTCCTCAGGTCCGCGCTCCTCTCCAGTATCAGGTAACGACGTGGCTGGAAAGGTTCATCGAGCAGCTGCAGAATATCGGCTGCGAGCCTGCCACTGCCTGCGCCGATTTCCAGGATATCGTACTCACCCAGGTGCTCTGAAACTTCCTTGATCTGCCGGGCCAGGCAGGCTGCGAAAAGGGAGCCCAATTCCGGTGAGGTGATGAAGTCGCCCTTCTCGCCCAGTTTGTGCAAGCCGGCGGAATAGTAACCCAGCCCCGGTTGGTAGAGAGCCATTTCCATGTAACGTGAAAATGGCATTGGTCCCTCAATACGGATTTCCTGGCGAATCTCTTCACTCAGTGCATTGCTCAGTTGCTTGAGTTCATCTGCCGGCTCGGGCAAGGCGCCCGCGGGTTTGGTGTGTGTGGCCATGTGGTGGATTAAAGTTCGATGCGTTCAAACCGATTGCTTCTGTCTGCATGAGCCTGCCAGATTTCGGCAATCGATTTTCGCTGCACCGGGTGCAGCAGATCGGGCGCGAGGTCAGCCAGGGGTTTGAGAACGTGTGAGAAAGTCAGGATTTCAGGCCGGGGGAGTTCAATCACCGGGGTGACCATGTAAAGGTCATCATAAAGCAGAATATCTATATCCAGGGTACGGTCTGAAAATTTGGCAACGTTGCGGACACGGCCGTGGCGGTCTTCCAGTTCATTCAGATATTGCTTGAGTTCCAGCGGTTGCAAGCTGGTTTCGATACGGGCTGCGAGATTGATGAAATCGTCACCTTCAAAACCAATGGCCCGGGTCTGGTAGGCAGGGGAAAGCCGGACCGGATCAAATGTCTCGCGTAGCGCCGCGATACCGCCGAGAATATTGCTGCGTGCATTGACATTGCTGCCCAGGCCCAGGTATGCGGTGCTCATAATCCTGCTCAGTCCGCGGAAGTGCCGCGCTCAATGATCACGCCCACGGCGCTGGAACCACGCACAGCGCCCGGTTTGCCCAGCTTGAGCCGTAGCCAGTTGACAGGAAATTCGGACAAAACAATGGCTGCACATCGTTCAGCCAGCGATTCAACCAACTGGAAATCACTTTCTTCAATGAAGCGGATCAAGCGCTTGGATACGGCCTTGTAGTCCAGTGTGTCCTCAATTGAATCGGTTTCAGCCGCAGGGGTGATGTCAAACTCCATCTCCAGGTCCAGGCTCACGGCTTGCTTGATTTCCCGTTCCCAGTCAAAAACGCCGATGACGGTCTGAACAATCAGGTTTTCAATGAATACCCGGTCTTTCACGTATTTTCCTCAATCTCGATACGGTCAACTCCAGGTAAGGAAGCATTTGTTTGTCCGTCTTCCGGATACATGGGGCTGAGCTCGCTCATTGGCCAGCGGGGGCGTGCGTGGATAATATTCGGTGCATGCTGGCCTGCAAGCAGGCGGTGATAACCGGCAAAGGCGATCATTGCGCCATTATCCGTGCAAAATTCGATGCGGGGAAAGGATACGCCCCAGCCCCGTTTGCGGCCGGCCTGTGAAAGTGCATCACGAAGCTGTAAATTGGCCCCGACTCCGCCGGCTATGATCAGATGACTGCTGCGGGTTTGCTTCATGGCCCTGCGGCACTTGATGAGTAGCGTATCGACTACCGCTTGCTGGAAACCCGCCGCGATATCGGCTTGTGCATTGTCCTCCCGGCAATGTTTTTGCCACAGGTTGCGGGTATGGGTTTTCAGGCCGCTAAAACTGAATTCCAGTCCGGGGCGATTGGTCATCGGGCGTGGAAATGTGAACTTTTGCGGATCGCCAGTCAGGGCGGCTTTTGCCAGCGCCGGTCCGCCCGGGTATCCCAGCCCCAGCAGTTTGGCTGTTTTGTCAAAGGCCTCGCCTGCTGCGTCGTCACGGGTCTCGCCAAGCACCCGGTAGTCGCCGATCGAGCGGACATCAACCAGCATCGTATGGCCGCCTGAAACCAGCAAGGCAACGAAAGGAAAATCAGGAGCATCCTCTTCAAGTAAAGGCGCCAGTAAATGTCCTTCCATGTGATGAATGGCAACCGCCGGAACATCCAGTGATACGGCCAGAGAGCTGCCCACAGAGGCGCCAACCAGCAAGGCGCCAATCAGGCCGGGACCGGCCGTGTATGCAACACCGTCCAGATCGGATTTTGAGCATTCAGCCTTTTCCAGGCATTCGTCCAGCAGGGGCAACAGGATGCGAACATGGTCTCTGGATGCAATTTCAGGGACCACGCCGCCATACTCAGCATGAATGTGCGCCTGGGAATAAAGTGCATGCGCCATCAGGCCCTGTTCGCCATCAAAAATGGCGACGCCGGTTTCATCGCAGGACGTTTCTATTCCAAGTACGCGCACAATTCGTATTCCATAATGATTTGTACATCCTTTATAGGTGCACAGGGCCCGAACTGCAATGGTTTGGGTTATTTCCTGGTTTTTGATTTACGCAGAAGGAACAGGAACCGGCCCGCGCCCGAACATTACCCTGTTTGGCTACAGTCTGTCACGCCAGCATTGGTTTTTGGTGATGTGGGCTTGCTGATTCTGCTGCAGACAGCTTCCAAAGGGCTGTGCTATCTTCATGTCTGTTTCTGCGAGATCGTGTCTTGACTTTTAATCTTGGTGTGGCGGCATCCGGAAGTCCGGAAGTATCGCAAACAGCTGTAGAAATCCTGAAAGAGGGCGGCAATGCCTTTGACGCCGCGCTGGCTGCGCTTTGCGCGAGTGTCGTTGCGGAACCCTTGCTTGCCAGTCTCGGTGGTGGCGGGTTTTTGCTGGCCATGCCTGGCTCCGGTTCGCCTCTGGTATATGACTTTTTCTGTCAGACACCGGCTGTACGCAGACCCGAAAATGAGATTGATTTTTACCCGATCATGGCGGATTTCGGAACGACACTGCAGGAATTCCACATCGGGATGGGGTCGATGGCCGTGCCTGGGGTGGTGGCTGGAATTTTCGAAATTCATCGTGATCTCGGCCGCATGCCCATTGCTGACATCATGGCGCCGGCGATGGAACTGGCACGTTCCGGTGTACAGGTAAATGGCCTGAATCATTACGTCATTCGAATTTTGAAACTTATCCTTAATGCCTCGCCTGAATCTTTCAGACTGTACGAATCCCCGGGCAAACCGGGAGAACTGATTCGCAAAGGGGAGCGCTTACTTAACCCGGATGCGGTCAGTACCTTCGAAGCCCTGGTCCGGTTCGGGCCGGATATTTTCTATCGTGGTGACTGGGCAGATCAACTGCTGCGGGATAGCCGGGAAAAAGGCGGTCAACTGACATCCGAGGACCTTGCCGCATACCGCGTTGTGCGCAGAGAGCCGGTGCAGTTTCGTTACCGCGATGCCACGTGCTACATCAATGCGCCCCCGTCTCCCGGTGGCTGTCTTGTTGCATTTGGGCTGAAGCTGTTAAGTGACTGCTTGCCTTGCGGTGCAACACATGGCAGTCCGGAGCATGTGATGAGTTTATTGCGCAGTATGAGGGCTGCGAATCTTGCCCGGGAAGAGTACAGATCTGAGTCAGGGCTGCAAAATCTGCTGGGCGAGGATACGGTCAGGCAGTGGCGGCAGGGCCTGCAGGAGCATTCGATGTTCAGTCGCGGAACCACCCACATCAGCGTGGCGGATTCAGAAGGCAACCTGGCCAGCCTGACCGTTTCAAACGGTGAAGGTTGTTCCTACGTTCTGCCTGGAACCGGGATCATGTTGAACAACATGCTGGGCGAAGAAGATCTGAATCCTGAAGGTTTTCACCGCTGGCAGAAGGGCTCCCGGCTGGCCTCGATGATGTCCCCTGCCGCAGCTGAACGGGCTGACGGTAGTCGGCTGGCCCTGGGTTCGGGCGGTTCAAACCGTATTCGCAGCGCCATTACGCAGGTGTTCAGTAACCTGCTGGAATTTGAATTGAGCCTGGAAGAAGCGGTGTTGGCGCCCCGGATTCACCTGGAAAATGATCTGCTCAGC
>SMVB01213808.1_pt1 | contig 58210 bp, 48 predicted proteins | sample 2456461 | NCBI WGS metagenome assembly SMVB01 (sample SAMN11095934, study PRJNA526329) | marine sediment metagenome | biome: Marine sediment; feature: Surficial sediment; material: Deep marine sediment; isolation source: Hadal surficial sediment | place: Pacific Ocean | collected 2014-05 | depth...
AAAAATGCGCCGACGGCCATCGGCGTCAGCGTCTTTGTCTTTGTCTTTGTCTTTATCTTTGTCTGGGTCCGTCTTCTTTTTTGCCTTCAGTTCGCTGGCTAGCGCTTTCTGCGCCTGAGATTCTGCTTTTACTTCCTGCTTATGCTGCTTCTTCACAGCACCCGCCGGCAGCAGGGTGGCTTCCATGGCATAGCGCAAACTGCGCAGTTGATCGTTTATTTTGCCGACCCTGAGGTGCCCGTGGGCACCCTCACCGCGGGGGCGCAAACTAACACTGGCAATGGCAGAAATCACGATCAACAACGCCACCACGATAGTGACTGCTTCGGCCAGGAAGATCAGATATTCGAACAAGTAGGACATGAATGGCGTCGATGATTAAACAGCGCGCTACTTTATAGGCACAGCCCCGGCAACGTCCAGCGCTGCATACGGGTACAAGTACTTGTACTTGACCTTGGGCCGGCGGTCGCCTAAAAAGGCGGCAACTTATCAATGCATTTGCCATGTCAGAATTTATCGAACTGCTGAAGGATCGTTTCGAACCTAAACGAGCCGGAGAGCTGGATGCCACTCTGGAATTTAACTGGTTGTCGGGTTCATGCCGGATCGGTGTTCACGACGGCGAGGTGACCTACTATGGTGAAACAAATACCGCACCCGAGCCTGAGTTGATTTTATATTTCCGCGACGAAGCCCAGGCAGCGGATATCCTCAGCGGTCGCAGCAATCCGGTTGAAGCCTTTATGAAGGGCGAATTTCGCAGCAATGGCTATCTGGTCTGGGCTTTCCAGACCCTGTCAGCCTTTTCCAGAAAGGTGTCATAACTGCGATTATGAATCATGACGCCTCAAAGGCGATCCATGAATTCCTGTATCAGCCACCCCGATATCGCAGTCTTGGGTGGTATCTGCGGCAGATTGTCAGCCTTAAACCATTGCGCGTCAGCGATTTCGCCTTCCTGACAGACGATATCGCCACGCTCATACTCAGCATGAAAACCCAACATCAGAGAATTTGGAAACGGCCAGCTTTGTGAGCCGAAATAACGCAGCTTGCCGACATTCAGACCCACTTCTTCAAGAACCTCCCGGTGTACGGTTTGTTCGATGGACTCACCTGCCTCGACAAATCCTGCCAGGGTGCTGTACATGCCATTTGGCCACGCTGCATTTCGTGCCAACAACATTTCTTCACCCCGTGTGACCAACACGATAATGCTCGGAGAAAGACGCGGATAGTTTATCAGCCGGCATTGCGGGCATTGTTTGGCACGATCACTCGGGTGGTCCTGCATGACCCCACCACAACGTCCACAAAATTGATGGGTTTCATGCCATTCGATTACCTGCTGCGCGCGACCGGCCAGGTAAAATAATGATTGTGAGGTGCGGCCCAGTAAGCCACGTAACCCCACCGTGGAGAATCCTTGCGCCGGTTGGCCCTGCGCCGCTACTGCAAAACACGGGCGATTCAGATAGTGACCGAGGAAATGTTTGCTGGAAATTTCCATATCAAACCAACGAAAGTCATCCGATGTGATCGGTTCCGGCGCACCTTCGACAGATTTAACAACCAATTCACCGTGGCTGAACACAAAATACCAAGCCTCGCCATGGTCCGCATCGTCCGGTGGAATATGTCCCGCATCGAGCTCATCGGGCGTATTTGGCCACATGATCTCTCCTGTCCATGCAAAGAGCGCAAATTACCACATCTGCCCTCCAGCCACCTATACTCGACCCATGACACCTGCAGGCGACCTTTGCCGACTATTGCCCCTACCGTCCTGCAAGCGCTATGGTTAAGTGACAGGCCAACAGGAACAACAAGAATTGAACACGACTCTTAAAGCGGTAACATGAAAGCACTTTCCCTCAACTCATTTACTGAAAATTTTCTCGGTCACGCACCGCAATGGTACAAGACGACGATCGTCGGCTTTTTACTACTCAATCCTTTGTTACTGGCAACCGTGGGTCCATTCGTAACCAGTTGGATCCTGGTGCTCGAATTCATTTTCACCCTGGCCATGGCTCTGCGATGTTATCCCCTGCAGCCTGGCGGTCTGTTGGCATTAGAAGCGGTGATGTTAGGCATGACCTCGCCGGATACGGTCAGGGCTGAAGTTATTTCAGCGTTTCCGGTCATTCTCTTGCTCGTCTTCATGGTCGCCGGTATCTACTTCATGAAGGAATTGTTGCTCTTTACCTTCACCAAAATATTGTTACTCATACGATCTAAAGTACTAATAGCATTTACGTTTTGTGCAGTTTCAGCAGTGCTCTCCGCCTTTTTGGATGCCTTGACTGTCACCGCTGTTGTCATCAGTGTCGCTGTGGGTTTTTATGCGGTGTATCACCGTTTTGCTTCAGGCAAACATTTTCAGGACGAGCACGAACACGGCGCCGATGAAGATATAGAGGAACTTCATCGCAACGAACTCGATCAGTTTCGCGGCTTTCTACGCAACCTGTTGATGCATGCTGTAATCGGTACCGCTCTGGGAGGTGTGTGCACCACAGTTGGAGAACCCCAGAATCTACTTATCGCAGGCCACACCGGCTGGGATTTCATGGAGTTCTTTATCCGCATGGCGCCGGTAACCATGCCGGTGCTGGTGGTAGGTCTCGCCACTTGTGTCATGCTGGAGAAACTCAAATGGTTCAGCTACGGTGAACCATTGCCTGCTCGAGTTCGTGAAGTGTTGCTCGAGTTTGATCAGCACGAGACAGAAATCCGCACCGGACGCGACAAAGCCCGGTTAGTCATCCAAGCCATTGCAGCTATTTTTCTGGTCCTTGCGCTGGCATTTCATGTCGCAGAGGTCGGTATCATCGGGCTGACGATCATCGTCATACAGACCGCCTTTAACGGCATCATCGAAGAACATCAACTCGGGCATGCCTTTGAGGAGGCGTTGCCTTTCACGGCTTTGCTGGTGGTGTTTTTTGCCATTGTCGCCGTCATCCACGATCAACACCTGTTCACGCCGATAATTACCTGGGTACTGGCCTTGCCCCTGCATCTCCAACCCAGCATGTTCTACATTGCCAACGGGCTGTTATCGGCGATCAGCGACAACGTATTTGTCGCCACCATATACATCGGCGAGGTCAGGGCTGCCTATGACAACAATGCAATAACCCGTGAACAATTCGATCTGCTTGCCGTCGCCATCAACACCGGTACTAATATCCCCAGTATTGCCACACCCAATGGACAGGCCGCATTTTTGTTTTTGCTGACTTCCTCGGTCGCGCCATTAGTACGCTTGTCTTACACCCGGATGGTCATCATGGCGGTGCCCTACACGATAACGATGGGCTTCACCGGCTGGTTGGCCGTGCGTTATTTGCTGTGAGGCCAGAGTGGCGCAACATCGCTTTTTTCAGCGACCATAGCTAAAAACCTTTCGTGTGCTTGCGCCTCCTGAGGCGTTGCTTTCACCACCCGCAGACCCGCTTGCTGTACAGGTTGGTGGGGTTGAACCGAACCTGCATTCGTACCACCCGCAAGACGATCGGACGCACCGAATAACTGCGTCTGTCCTCCTGTCATTAAGAGATAGACATCCGCCAATATTTCGGCGTCGAGCAGCGCACCATGGAGCTGGCGCTGGGAGTTATCGACCAGGTAGCGTCGACACAACGCATCGAGGTTGTTCTTTTGTCCCGGATGCTTGTTGCGCGCGATGGCCAGGCTGTCTTTGATGGTGCAGATGTCCGCGATACGCGGCGACTCGCCCAGTTGGGCGAATTCATAGTCCATGAACGATACATCGAAGGGTGCATTGTGGATCACCAACTCGGCACCGCGAATGAACGCGATGAGTTCTTCAGCGATATCAGCGAACAATGGCTTGTCTTGCAAGAACGCCCGGCTCAAACCATGCACTTCGAAAGCACCGTCATCAACATCACGTTGCGGATTCAGGTATTTGTGGAAGTGCCTGCCCGTCAATTTGCGGTTGACCACCTCAACCGCACCAATTTCAATAATGCGGTGACCTAGATCAGCTTCGAGGCCAGTGGTTTCAGTATCCAGTACAACTTGTCGCATTGATCTATTGCCCGTTCAGCATATTATCGATGGCATCGTTTGCCGCCTGGTCAGCAATTTCATTTTCACGATGGCCGCTATGTCCTTTAACCCAGCGCCAATCCACCGAATGCTCGCCAAGTTCGGCTTCCAGACGTTGCCACAGATCCTTGTTTTTCACCGGCTTTCTGGCGGCAGTTTTCCAGCCATTTCTTTTCCAACCGCTGATCCACTGGGTGATGCCTTGACGTACATATTGAGAGTCCGTGGTGAGCACTACATTGCTGGTGCGGGTCAAACCCGCGAGCGCTTGGATGGCCGCCATGAGTTCCATACGGTTGTTGGTGGTCTCACGTTCAGCGCCTTGAATAATTTTTTCGGTGGTGCCTGAGCGTAACAACGCAGCCCATCCACCCGGCCCGGGATTGCCGCGGCAGGCACCATCGGTAAATATCTCAACGAGTTCGCTCAAGGTCTGATTCTTTGCCAGCTCGCTACCCGCGGATAAGCCACCGGCGCTAATCTTGTGCGTTCTTTTCTTAACCGCCATTGCGGACGTCGGGTAATCGCCTGTTTGACCGCGTTGACAATCAGCAAACTGCCAAAAGGAAGTGTCGGCCTGGCAGACGGCTCTGTGTCATGACCTTCGACAAGGGGTACATCAATCTTCTGCATCAGACGTTTGAAAGGCAGCATGTATCCACAATAGTGGGGCTTACCTTCCAATTCAAAACCCAACAAGGTCAGCCAGTCAAATAGCCTGAGCGGATTAATCAAACGGCGAGCACTCAACGGTTGGCTGACCACGCGCGCGTACAGACGCCGCAAACCGATGATGCTCAGAGGGTTAAAACCACATATCACGACTCGCCCCCCAGGCGCTAACACTCGCGTAACCTCGCGCAGCACAATACGAGGATCCGGCGCTGTCTCCAGCGCGTGGTGTAGCACGACGCCATCCAGGGAGTTTGATTTGAACGGCAATGCATCTGTTTGACTGGCCAGACTCGGCAAGTCACAGCCAACAGCATTGCGCTTGGCAGGGGTTACGTCGTCTTGTAAGAAAATGGCATTGCGCACCATGCAACGTTGTAACGCGTTCGCGCTCGCGCCATGTCCACCAATCCACAAAATCGAATCACCGTGAAAACGCCGTATCAGCGGCGCCAGCGCCGCCGTCTCCAAAGTCAGTGCTTGTTGACCTAGCGCACTATTCCACAGGTCTGCAGATACAGCGTTACCTGTGTCACATTGATATGGGCGTCTGATTGCCAAACCTCGAGCATTCCGCCAAAGTGTGCTGAAATTTAAGCTAGCGCTTCGATAAGAGCAACAAATAACGCACGAAAGGGCAACGTTTTGGTGAGCATGGACTGCACGAAATATCTCATAGGCTTGCTGGGCATATTGACATTAATGGGCTGTCAGACACCCCAGACGGCCGCAATAGCGCCCCTGCCAGATGCGGCTACGTTAGAGCAATCCAACCATATAGCTCTCTCCAGCCCGCTGGCGGGCGTTCAGGAGGACCTTAACCTGGATGTCTCCGCCACCCCGACTACTGCTGCGCCTGCCGCTCCTGTTGTCCTTGTAAAACCGGATCTGTGGCGAGAATTGCGTAACCATATGCACCTGGCCCTTTATCTGGACCAAAAGCGCGTGCAGCAGGAGATTGCCTGGTTACAACGCCATCCAGAGTACTTAAAAAGATTGCAGCCTCGATTGCAGACCTACCTGCCCTATCTGTACAAACAAACACAATTACGCAGCATGCCGGCAGAATTGGCTTTGCTGCCAATCGTCGAAAGCGCGCTGGACACCTTCGCTTTCTCCCACGGCGGCGCTGCTGGACCTTGGCAATTTGTGCGCGGCACGGCCCGACAATATGGCTTGGAGATAAATGACTGGTACGACGGCCGCCGCGATATCATCGCCTCGACGGATGCCGCATTGCATTATCTCGATGACTTGCACAACCGTTTTGGCGACTGGTACCTGGCACTGGCGGGCTACAATGCCGGACAGGGGAACGTGTCCCGCGCACAACGCAAAAATCCCGGCGCTGGTTTTTTTGATTTGCGGTTGCCCAGGGAAACGCAAGCGTATGTGCCGCGTTTACTTGCCTTGGCGGCAGTGGTCCACGACCCCGAAGCTTACGGTCTGACGCTACCCGAGGTCATACCCATGACCACCTTCCATGCATTGCAAACCCATAGCCAATTTCAACTGAGCAAACTAAGCCAGGCCGTTGGTGTCAGCATGGAAGACATTTATCGTTGGAACCCCTCATTGAATCAATGGGCGACGCCACCAAAAGGACCGCATCGAATCATTGTGCCCGCCAGCATCGACGCACAGGCGGCACAGCTGCAAATTGACGCCATACCTGCGCGCCAACGGATAGACTGGACCGAAATTTCTGTGCGGCAAGGCGATACCCTGAGTCAGATTGCACGACGGCACGGCACGGATGTGATGTCTTTGCGTCTGGCCAACAATTTACCCAACTCACGCATCCGTGCAGGTAAAAAACTACTCATCCCGAAAAATTCAGCAGCGCTCAAAACCACCCCGCGCAGCGCGCGTGGCAACACCGTCTATGTTGTCAGGCCAGGTGACTCATTGTGGACAATCGCGCGCGCCCACAATGTGGGTCTGAAGAAGCTCATGCGGAACAATCATCTGGGTCCCAAGGACACACTGTCGGTGGGCAAAACACTGCGTATCCCAGGGTCTGCAACCGCACAGCGCAAAGTGACCCGCAAGGTACATTACAAGGTGCGCAAGGGCGACTCTCTGGATCGTATAGCCAACAAATTTAACGTCAGCATCAAACAGATCGCCAACTGGAACAAACTGGATGCCAGACGTTACCTACAGCCAGGACAGGGGTTGTTGCTTTACGTCAATGTCCTCGGTGGTTGAGAGGTGGTTGAGAGCTGGGCGTCAATCATCCAGCCGGTCGGGTGACGCCTAAATCTTCTTCCGCGGCCTGAAAAAAGCTCTGAAAATCGAAGCGTGCGGCGCGACTTTCTGAAACACGACGCAATTCAGTAGCCGCTGTATCTACCGTGTTGCTGAGATTACCTTGTAAAACCCGGGTCACGGTTACCAGGGCCGCACCATCGTCGATAGACGCAACTCCCACCGCCTTTTCACCATCAGCGGGTCGAGGCAGATCAAAAGCAATCTTTAACACGGGTTGCGGAATACCTTGCTCAGTTCCTGCTCTGCTTGCCAGTTCAAAGGCCTGCCAGGAGCCATTCACATCTCTGGCGATCTCGGTAACACTTTCACCAGCCTGCAACCGCACCAAGCCGTTCTCCTTGGCGATCTCAATCGCTGCCAGGGCTTTCTCGCGTTCGATCTCCAACCTGATTTTCTCACTCACCTCGGCCAGCGGTATCGGTTCCGGCGCATATTGCCGGTCCACCCGGACAATGACAATTTCTTCTTCTGAAAGCTCTATCGGCTCGCTATTTGTACCGTCGAGCACCTCTGCCGCATACAGCGCATTGAGTATCAATGCGTTACCGAATATCTCGTCATCACCCGGCGCACCACGGCTGATTGCAGAAGCCGTCACCACTTCCACACCCAGGGATTGTGCGGTGGCATCCAGGGTATAGCGTTCATCGTATGCCGAACGTTCGAGTTCCAACGCGCGATCGATAAAGAGTTCTTCTGCTTTACTGCGACGAACACGCAGTTCCAAGCCACCACGCTCCAGTGCAAATTCGGGGTATTCACGTTCAACAATGGCATTGAGCTTGATCAGATGGTAGCCAAAACTCGTCAGTATCGGCGCAGATACATCACCCGGGCTGGCCAGACCCCATAGAGCCTGCTCAAACGCGGGGTCGAAAATACCCTTGCTCACGGCCCCGAGAGCGCCACCGGCGCTCGCCGAGCCAGGGTCTTCGCTCAGCTCGATGGCCAGCGTCTCGAACGCCTCGCCTTCGGCGAGCCGACTCTGCGCTTCAGTGACCAACGCCAGCGCCTGGGTCGCGCTGCGGTCATCATTGATCTGAATCAGTATATGCGCGCTGTCTCGCTGCTCGTCTGCCAAAGCATTGGCCCGATCTTCTTCGTAGAGACTTTGCAGGTCCACTTCGCTGATCTCAATCTGTGGTGCTTGCAGCAACGCCTGTACACTCAAACGTAGGTAGCTCGCGTCCACCGCCAACTCCGTCATGTACGCAGATTGATCTTCGTTGTAGCGTATGGCCACTTCGTCATCGCTCACTTCAACAGATGCGCGAAAGCCAGCCACCGTCAAGGCCAGGAACGCGAGGTCCCGGCGCTGGCTGACCACGCGGACAATTTCCGCCAACTCCCACTCGGGCATGGTCACACTATCAACAACCGCGGCACGCAATTGGTCTGAACTCAGCGCGGCGGTAAACTCCTCCACAAAGCCAACAGGAGAATAACCCAGGGCTTGCACCTGCTGCCGATAAACGGCTTCGTTGAACTGGCCATCGACTTGATAGGCTACACTGGTTATCAATTCTTCATTAACCGCCTCCGGCGAAATCGCCAGACCCAGATTGTCGCTCACCTGATAAAGCACGTGCCGGTTAATGAGTTGTTGTAAAACATATTGCTGCAGCTGCAGAACGTCGATGTTGCTCGGATCAAAGTCAGGCCCCATCTGTGCCAGTAAACGCCGTCGTTCGCGCTCTGTTTCCGCCGCCAGCACATTCTGAGTTATTTCAAAATCTCCTACTGTAGCCAGCTCTGGGTCACCACCTAGAAAGAGATTGGTGGCACCAAATCCAAATAAAGTTAATACCAGAATAATGGCCCCGACCAATACCTTAAATCCGGTGCCCTGGGTCTGATCTCTCAGTTTCTGCAGCATTTCGAAAACTCTTCTACTTAAATAATTCAACCAGAAAGCAAAAAAGGGCGCCGAAGCGCCCCGATAACTCTTGATGCTATTTTAACGACATCTTGAGTCTTATGCGACGAAAGTCGCCGCCTAGTTCAACGCGTCTTTGAGCGCTTTGCCAGGCTTAAATGCAGGTACTTTTGCGGCTTTGATCTGGATAGTGGCACCCGTTTGTGGGTTCCTACCCATGCGGGCAGCTCTGTCGCGCACCAAGAACGTGCCGAACCCTACTAAGGACACGGACTCGGCATTTTTTAGTGAGTCTGTAATCGCGTCTATTGCCGCATCCAATGCACGGCCAGCTGCCGCTTTGGAAATATCTGAAGACTCGGCGATGCGGTCAATCAACTCTGCTTTATTCACATTAGGCCCCTCATATGTGCTGTCCATAACAAGCAAACACTTGGCCTAGGCCAGAGTTGTTTACAGTGCTGCCGGGACAGCGTTGATTACTCTAGATTCCCTATCCCACGGGGGATTCGAAGGTTTATACCAACACCGTCCAACACACGCAAGCACGTCTGCAAGTTAAGTTTGCGCAAACGGAATTCACTAGTGGGGGTTTAAACCCGTGGACGAACTTGTTATCGAGGCTGTAGAACTTTTTCCAGGCGCAGCTTCCGTCGTAGCAGCGGTTATCTCTGCTACATGCACCTCAGGCGGCCTTTCCAGAGCCAGCTCCAGCACTTCATCCATCCACTTGACCGGATGGAAGGTGAGGTTGGCTTGAACATTTTCCGGTATCTCCTTGAGATCCTTTTCATTTTCCGCCGGAATAATGACATGTCTGATGCCGCCTCGATGCGCCGCAAGCAGCTTTTCTTTGAGTCCGCCAATGGGTAGAATCTGCCCTCGCAGGGTGATTTCACCCGTCATTGCCACATCCGCTCGCACTGGAATGCCGGTAACAACCGACACCACGGCGGTGCACATGGCTATGCCAGCGCTTGGCCCATCCTTTGGTGTAGCGCCTTCCGGCACATGAATATGCATATCAGTTTTTTCGTGGAAATCGGCAGGCAGGCCAAGAGAGACCGATCGGCTACGCACGAAAGTCAGCGCAGCTTGAATGGATTCCTGCATCACCTCACCCAGAGAACCGGTCATTATCTGGCGACCTTTACCGGGCATGCTGATGGCTTCAATGTTAAGTAACTCTCCACCCGCTTGAGTCCAGGCCAGACCGGTAACAATACCAACCTGGTTTTTTTCTTCGGCCAGACCATAGCTGAAACGACGTATACCGCTATAGTCTTCCAGATCATCCGCGTCCACCGTGACACTGCGCACTGACTTATCAAAGGCCTGCTTTTTTACGACCTTGCGGGCCAGTTTAGCTATTTCACGCTCCAACCCGCGTACCCCCGCCTCCTTGGTGTAGTAACGGATAATGTCCATTAAGGCAGCGTCGGTGATATGCAATTCATGGTCTGCCAGGCCATTTGATTTTGTTTGTTTGGGCACCAGATAACGACGCGCGATATTCAATTTCTCGTCTTCTGTGTAACCCGACAAGCGAATCACTTCCATACGATCAAGCAGCGCGGCAGGAATGTTCATCGAATTTGAGGTGCAGATGAAAAACACCTTTGACAGGTCGTAATCGACTTCCAGGTAGTGATCGTTGAAGGTGTTGTTCTGCTCCGGATCGAGCACTTCGAGCAGTGCGCTAGCTGGATCACCGCGTACATCCATGCCTATCTTGTCGACTTCATCCAGCAGAAACAGCGGGTTAGTGACACCGGCTTTGGACATTTTCTGGATTATTTTTCCAGGCATGGAGCCGATATAAGTACGGCGATGACCACGAATTTCCGCCTCATCGCGTACCCCACCCAGAGCCATGCGTACAAATTTTCGATTGGTTGCCCTGGCGATGCTCTCACCCAGGCTGGTTTTGCCCACGCCGGGAGGACCTACCAGACACAGCACCGGCCCCTTCATGCGCGACACTCGATTCTGCACTGCCAGATATTCGATTATCCGGTCTTTGACTTCTTCCAACCCGTAGTGATCTTCATCAAGGATCAACTGAGCCGCCGCCAGATCTTTTCTCACCCGGCTCTTTTTCTTCCAGGGGACATTAACGATCCAGTCAAGGTAACTTCGTACCACGGTGGCTTCTGCCGACATGGGCGTCATTAATTTGAGTTTATTGAGCTCCGCCTGCGCCTTGTCCCTGGCTTCTTTATGCATGCCGGACTCGTCGATGCGACGCTGAAAGTCTTCGACTTCACCTTGTTCATTGTCACCCATTTCCTTCTGGATGGCTTTCATCTGTTCGTTTAAGTAGTACTCGCGTTGGCTCTGTTCCATCTGCTTGTTGACGCGGCCACGGATACGTTTTTCCATTTCCAGCACGTCGATTTCGGCATCCATCAATACGAGTAGCATCTCCATGCGCTCGACCAGCGGCAGCGCTTCGAGAATCGCCTGTTTATCGCTGATATTCAGTGACATCTGTGCGGCTATGGTGTCTACCAGACGGGTTGGGTCATCGATGCTGGACAGCGAAGCGAGCACTTCGGGGGGTACTTTTTTGCTCGCTCGCACGTAGTGCTCAAACTGGGCTAACAGAGTACGGGCTATGGTGTCACCCTCACGCGGGTCGATCTCGGGTTCTTCGTGCACTACGACGCTGGCGTGAATGTAGTCCTGGTCAAACTCAATGTGCTCAACGCTGGCTCGCTGGCCACCTTCAACCAGTACTTTAACCGTCCCATCCGGTAACTTAAGCAATTGTAAAATAGTTGCAATGGTACCAATAGTGAACAGATCCTTGGCCTGAGGCTCAGCCACATCCGGATCGATTTTAGCCAGCAACAGCACCTGTTTATCGTCTGCCATGGCCGCATCCAAAGCGCGTATAGAGCGCTCGGTGCCAACAAACAGAGGGTGCACGCCATGGGGATAAACCACCATGTCACGCAATGGTAATACAGGAATATTATCTTTCGGCGCAGGATCAACCACTAATTTGTCTACCTGATCGAGACCTACTCTTCGGGGACAGCTTTGGCCTGATCGACGTTTTCGTAGATCAACAAGGGTTCGCTTTCCCCTTTGATGACGCTTTCGTCGATGACGACTTTGCTGACCGACTCGATTGACGGCAGGTCGTACATGGTGTCTAACAATACAGCTTCCAATATGGAGCGCAGGCCACGGGCACCGGTTTTGCGATTCATCGCCTTATCGGCGATTGCGCGCAGCGCATCTTCGCGGAAATCGACTTCCACTTCTTCCATATCGAAGAGTTTCGAATATTGTTTGGTAAGAGAATTCTTCGGTTCTGTGAGGATACGGATGAGCGCATCTGAATCGAGTTCTTCGAGGGTTGCAACTACCGGCAAACGGCCAACAAACTCAGGGATGAGCCCGTAGCGGATCAGGTCTTCGGGTTCAACGCCGCGCAAGGTTTCGCCGATGCTCATACGGTCGGCCTCGCCTTTTACTTCGGCGCCGAAACCAATACCTGACTTATCGGAACGCTCGAGGATCACTTTCTCCAGACCGGCAAAGGCACCACCGCAGATAAATAAAATGTTGGACGTGTCGACCTGCAAGAACTCCTGTTGCGGATGCTTGCGCCCACCTTGGGGGGGAACCGAGGCCACAGTGCCTTCAATGAGTTTCAGCAATGCCTGTTGCACGCCTTCACCGGAAACATCCCTGGTTATCGAAGGGTTGTCTGATTTACGTGAAATTTTATCGATTTCATCGATATAGACGATACCTACTTGAGCGCGATCGACATCGTAATCACACTTTTGCAGTAGTTTCTGGATGATATTTTCAACGTCTTCACCCACATAGCCCGCTTCGGTCAAAGTCGTGGCGTCAGCGATGGTGAACGGCACATCCAACAGTCGCGCCAATGTCTCGGCCAGCAAGGTCTTGCCACAACCGGTAGGACCGATGAGCAGAATATTCGATTTCGACAGCTCGACTTCGTCTTTTTTGCCGTTGTAATTCAGTCGTTTGTAGTGATTGTAGACCGCCACGGCTAAAACCTTCTTGGCGTGCTCCTGGCCGATCACGTATTCATCAAGAATGGACTTTATTTCCTGGGGCACCGGGAGCTTGCTGGACTCGCCGGATTGGGTTGACTCAGAAATCTCTTCGCGAATGATATCGTTACAAAGTTCAACGCACTCATCACAGACAAAAACTGAAGGCCCCGCAATCAGCTTACGTACTTCATGCTGGCTTTTACCGCAAAATGAGCAATAAAGCAGTTTGCCTGTGTCGTCGCTCTTGCCGCTATCGTCGGACATATGATCACTCACAGTGAGTTCAGTTTAGTTATCTGCAATTATGCAATGCTTACTTGACTATAATTGCCAGTATCGTCTATTCACCTAACAAAATTTGCAGGTTCACCTGACAAAATCTGCAGGTCAGGCCTGCCGAAACAGGCTACATGCTGAGGTTCCACGCCGTTGACACATTGCGGACTACTGCATGCTAATGCAAGTCTGCAGTGTAAACACTTTAGACTGTTTTTGCTGAGCGCTAGTCGGAAATTTTCGCCAGTTCGGTGCGCGTTTGCTGGACTTTATCCACCAGCCCATAGGCCAACGCCTGCTCCGGACTCATCCAGAAATCACGGTCCGTATCACGCGCGACGGTGTCAACTTCCTGGCCAGTATGATTCGCAATCAGCTTATTCAGGCGCTCGCGCATCAATAAAATCTCCTGGGCCTGGATCTCTATATCTGCCGCGACACCACGCGAACCACCGCTGGGTTGATGCAACATCATGCGTGAATTTGGCAGCGCGAGGCGCTTGCCGGGATGCCCTGCGCCAAGCAAGAAAGCACCCATGCTGGCCGCTTGACCGATGCAGAGCGTACTGACATTAGGGCGGATAAATTGCATGGTGTCATAGATTGACATGCCTGCTGTTACTGACCCACCTGGAGAGTTGATGTACAGGTTGATGTCCTTATCGGGGTTTTCAGATTCTAAGAACAATAGCTGAGCGACAATCAGATTGGCCATAAAGTCTTCGACTGGGCCGACCAGAAAGACGATGCGGTCTTTCAGCAGGCGAGAGTAAATATCATAGGACCGCTCACCACGTGCAGTTTGCTCCACCACCATGGGCACCAGACCCAGGTTTTGCACAGGGCTTAGGTAAGGGTCACGTATATCGGTCATGCAATTCTCCAATGCAGGCATAAGGCGCTGGGCGCTCAATGGTTACTCGCCGGTGTTAAGTGTCCTCACCGGCATCCTGGTCTTCGGCAGCTTTATCTTCGGTGGCTGGGGTTTCCTCTGCGCTCGGGTCAATAACTGCCTGACCACTTAAGATTTTATCGTAGCTGGATTCAATCACTTCAACTGCCGCACAAGACAATATGTGGTCAACTACCTGTTCTTCAAGTACCCCTATCTCAATATTCTGCATTTCTTCGGGGTTGCTCCGGTAATAGGCGATTACCTGTTCCGGCTCACCGTACTGAGAGGCAATTTCCTGCAGGCGCTCGTCGAGCAGGGCCTGATCGACCTCAAGATTCTCACTGCGGATCACCTCGTTTACCACCAGGCCGATTTTGACCCGCTTTTCTGCCTGATCCTGGAACAACTCATCGGGTAACTCCGGTTTTGGTCCATCGCCACCCATTTGAAACTGGCCCAGCATCTGATCTTTGAGAATATGAATTTCCCGATGCACCACCGCATGAGGTAATTGAAAATCGTGCAGTTTCGCCAGTTCATCCATCACCTGTTGCTTGACTTGATTCTTGATGTTGGCGTCAAGCTCTCGCTGCATGTTCTGACGAACCTCGACCAGGAAAGCCTCTTCACCGCCCTCCTGCACACCGAAGTCCTGGAAAAACTCATCATTGAGTTCAGGCACGCTGGGTGCCTTCACTTCTTTTATAGAGACCGAAAACTGTACGATCTTGCCTTGTAGATCTTCAGCACGGTAATCATCTGGAAAAGTAGCATCGAATTCAACGGTTTCACCTGACAATGCACCCAGTACACCCTTGTCAAAATCTTCGATCATCTGCCCTTTACCGACGCGGAATTCGACATCCTCTCCTGCGGTCCCCTCAACGGGCTCACCTTCGCAGGTGGCAGAAAAGTCAGCTTTTATCTGATCATCATTTTCCACCGCACGTTCGACCGGTTCAAAGATGGTGCGCTGTTCACGCAAACGGGTCACCATAGCTTGCAGGTCTTCGTCGCCGATCTCAGCCTGGGGGCGGCGCACAGACACTTTACTCAGATCAGCAACTTCGATACTGGGAAATACTTCGAAGGTGGCGGTAAATTCGAAATCGATACCCGGATCCATCTTCACCACTTCAAGATTGGGTGAACCGGCCGGTTTCAGCTCTTCCTGCTGTACAGCAGAGGCAAAACTCGCCTGCATGAGTTCGCCTGCGACCTCTGCGCGCACTGCTTTACCATAGCGACGCCGGACTTCTTTGAGCGGCACCTTGCCAGGCCGAAAGCCGGAAATATTGACCTTACCCTTGGCATCTTGCAGACGCTGAGTGATTTGCGTTTCAAATTCTTCGCTCGGCAAGGCGATGGTCAATCGACGCTCCAAGCCGGTCATAGTTTCGATCGATACGTTCATTTGAGTTATAGGATTCTTGTAGTTGGGCAACGCCGTCATCAGACCACGTCAGTTCAGGAAATGGGGTGGACGATGGGGCTCGAACCCACGACCGCCGGGATCACAACCCGGAGCTCTACCAGCTGAGCTACGCCCACCATACTTTTTTCGCAGCGGATTATATGCGCGTGCCGTGAACGGCGCCAGAGCATATTGCGCTTCGATTTCTCGGCAAGATAACTGGTACGCCTGGCAGGACTCGAACCTGCAACCCCCGGCTTAGAAGGCCGATGCTCTATCCAGTTGAGCTACAGGCGCTCGCTCCGCAGAGTCCTAGCCGAAAAATGGTCGGGGTAGAGAGATTCGAACTCCCGACATCCTGCTCCCAAAGCAGGCGCGCTACCAGACTGCGCTATACCCCGATGCGGCGGCATCATACTACGAGAAATGGAATGGTCAATCGGCACGCGTAGTACTTCTTACCTGAGGTCTAAGAGGTTGATTGTATTCACACTTGTTCGGTTGTGTGATGAAGAGGTCCATGCAGGGGCGCTGACCCGTCCCTGGGCGCTGCGGTTCGGCCTTCCCTGGCCTCACACGCCCTAACAGATTCAGTTCGATCAGACTGCACACTCACACGCCCCGAATGCAGCGGAAACGTGTGACGACGAAAGCTGGGGGGAATTCAACAACCTAGAGCCGGACCAGGGAGAAAGAATGTGCACCGTAAAAGCCGCGCTTAGGCGCCTGTTGTTGGGGTGGGTTGTGTGGGTACCTCCTGCAAGGAGGTGGCGAGCATTGTTTGAATCCCAATTTTTCGCCTGGCGAAAAATGGTTGAGTTGCGCAGCCACCACACAGCCTGCCCCAACAACAGGTGACTGCGGCCAGGTGCACATTCTTTCTCCCTGGTCCGGCTCGAGCTAGCAAAATTCCACCACACAGACTGCTAGGGCCTAAACGTTTTAACCATTAGAATAGCCGTTTTGGAGACACCATGACGGCACAGATCCTGGACGGCAGGGCGATCGCCAAGTCTATGCGCGGCGATATCGCGGTAGAAGTGCGAAAGTGGGTCGAAGCAGGCTGGCGCCTGCCTGGCCTGGCCGTCATCCTGGTCGGCAACGACCCCGGATCGGAGATTTACGTAAGGGGTAAGCGCCGGGACTGTGATGAGGTCGGGTTCCACTCGATCGTGCAGCACTTGAGTGAAAACGTTACTCAGATAGATCTCGAAACACGGATCAAGGCTTTGAATGAGGACCCCAGTATTGATGGTATTCTGGTGCAGACGCCCCTGCCCGCGCATATCGATGAAAACCAGATTATTGACTGCATTGACCCCGCCAAAGATGTGGACGGCTTCCACGCTTATAACATTGGCTTGTTGGCGTTGCGGCGGCCCGCATTGCGCAGTTGTACACCGAAGGGCGTCATGTTGCTGCTCGACCACATCGGGCTGCAGTACAAAGGTCTCGATGCTGCAGTAATCGGAGCCTCGAATCATGTAGGTCGCCCCATGGGCTTGGAGTTGCTGTTAGCCGGTTGTACCGTGACCACGGCGCACAAATTCACCCGGGACATCGCTGACAAAGTGCGATTGGCAGACATCGTCGTATCAGCGGTGGGCAAGCCGGGTATCGTACCGGTGGAGTGGATCAAACCCGGCGCTGTAGTCATCGATGTCGGCATCACCCGGGGTGAAAACAACAAGCTTTATGGGGATGTGCAGTTTGACGCCGTAAAAGAAGTCGCTTCGTGGATCACACCCGTACCTGGGGGGGTCGGCCCCATGACCCGCATCGCCTTGCTGCAGAACACCCTGCAAGCTGCGCGCAACCACCTGAACAAGTAGCTGTTTAGGCGATAATGCAACGCATCTTTATCTCCGACTTGCACCTTGAGGACCCTTCGGCGAATGCGTTTTTGCGCTTTGCCGAATGCCTGGCAGTGGAATCCGCTCAGGTGGACGAAATTTATATTCTCGGCGATTTGATGGAAATGTGGGTCGGAGATGACGATGATGATGAGCCCGCCCGACGCTTGAACGAGGTGTTGCGACAGACAACCCCGGTCTGTCCGGTATTCATCATGCACGGCAATCGCGACTTTTTATTCGGCGACGCGTTCGCCAGCGCCAATGGCGTGACGCTTATACAAGACCCTCATACAACATCAGACGGGCTGCTGGTCAGCCATGGTGATGGCTTATGCATCGATGATCACGAATATCAGGCGTTACGAACGACCCTGCGCAGCCAGGCCTGGCAGGATGATATTCTGGCCAAGAGCCTTGATGAAAGAAAAGCATTCGGTACCGCCTTGCGCGCGCAAAGCAAGGCCAATAACGCAAACAAGCCTGGCAACATAATGGATGTTAACGATGGCGCGGTGACGACGGCACTTGCCGCCAGTCATGCCCACACTCTGATTCACGGCCATACTCACCGGCCGGGGGTACATAAATTTGCAGCCTATACACGTATCGTCACCGGCGCCTGGGAGCGATGTGGCTGGCTGTGCCGACAACGAGACGAGCAGCTACAGCTGGAGTGTTTCAGCCTGGCACGCCACTATGGAACCTGAACTGTTCATCGATTGTGGTAATCAGTTCCGCGTCTTTACGCAAAAAAATATCCAGGCGCTCTTGTATGTCGGCCTGAGCGGCGTCCTCGGCAAGGCTCAGGTAATCGGTAAAGTGACGAGCTTCTGAACGCAACAATTGCTGGTAAAGATCTGCTAATGCTGGAGGAAGCACCTCAATCAGTTTGAGAAACCGTTCGCAAGAACGCGCCTCCACCACCGCACCGACAATGAGCACATCGACCAGCCGATCAGGTTCTGCGCGACGCACCAGTTTGTGTAGCTGTTGAGCATAGCGCGCCGAACTCAGATGGCTGTAGACAACACCTTCGGCCTTCATCAGGTCCAACACCTGTTCAAAATGGCGTAATTCCTCGCGCGCCAGACGCGACATTTTGTGCAGCAATTCCGTGCGGTCGATATATTTGTACATCAGGCTGAGCGCGCTACTGGCAGCTTTCTTTTCGCAATTCGCATGGTCGATGAGCAGTTCAGGAATGTGTGCCGGCACCGCAGCCAACCACGCCGCGGGTGTTTCCACAGTCAAGAATTCCAGCACCGGCGCAAACTCTGAACGGCTCATATCGTTTTATAATGGAGTTTTGAAATTACGTTCGTAATGCGCCAGCGAACGTCGGTAAATTTCTGTGTCTATCGCTTGCAACACGAGCAACGCATCCGTCTGCTCACTGGCAGCGACCAGTCCGGCATTGTGCAAGGGCTCGGATTTCACGACTAAAAAACGCGTCACGGCATAGGCTCGCTCGGCAACGCTGGCACTAGCCGATTGCGCACGTTCGCAAGCTGATGCAAATTCCAGCCTATCTTCTACGTGCAGATGCTGCATGACCACTTCATCGCGCAGCTTATGCAATCGTTGCCAGATTGTGGCCTGTTGGTCGTGGTCATAACCATTCCACTGCACAATCTCGTGGGCAAAACGCTTGCATCCACGGCAAACCAGATCGCCATAGGTTGTCGAACAGATCCCCACGCATGGGGTGCGCTTTGATAGTGTCACAGTTGACTATATGCGGGCTTTGTCGGTTCGCTAGGATGCGTTGCTTAGCGTGCTGAAGGCAAGTTTAAATCGCAGTTTTCTCAGTTCCTGGCGCAGTGTGCGAAATTCCTGCGTGCTCAGTTGCAACTCCGGGTTATATAGCTGTGCCTGCAACCGTCGGACCAAACCACCTGCATCGATCCGCGCTAACCCAGCCAGTCGTTTGACGTATGACGATGGAGTTTCCTGTGGCGACCGGGCCAGGCCTTGGCCGGCCATAGCCACGCAGAAGCTCTGAAACAGTCGTTCAACCCTGTGTCGTTGTTTGGGCCGTCGCCGCCAGAAGATCGCCACTGCTACCAGAGCCATACTCAAGCTACCACCAACCAACAGCGCGATGCCTATGCGGGTCGGTGTCGCTTTGCCTAACCAGTTCTTTAAGAAATCTGCCTGGGTGTCGGCATCGTAGCCGACCACCCATAAGTTCCAGCGATACTCCAACGAATCCGCCCATTGCAACATGTCGCTGACAAATCCTCTTCCGACCTGCCGCACCCCGGTGAGAAACGACAACGTCGCCCGGTCCTCACTGGACAAGGCCGCATTCAGGCCCCTCTCCACACGAGCCGGCGCTACCGCTCCGGTTGGGTCATAGCGCGTCCAACCCTGGCCTGACAACCAGATCTCAACCCAGGAATGCGCCTGATATTGCCGCACAACCAAGTGCCTGCTAACCGGATTAATCTCACCACCTTGATAGCCACCGATCAGACGTGCGGGAATGCCTGCTGCACGCATGGCGAACACCATCGCGCCGGCGTAGTGAGTGCAAAAGCCACGGCGCGTGTCGAACCAGAATTCGTCTATGCTGTCCAGTTTACTCAGCCTTGGCGGTTTTAATGTATAGCTGTACGGCGCCTGTCTGATCTGCGCCAGCATGGCACCTGCCATCGCTGCGGGGGAGCCTGTCCGCACCAGCAATGCTTGAGCGTACTCCCGCATGCGTGGGTTGTCTTTTGGTGGCAACGCAGTTTCTCTGCTGCGCAGAGACTCTGCCAGTTCAAGATCCATTTTGTAATCGACATCACTGGTCAACTGATAGCGCGTCACCGACAAAATCGGCTCGGGATTGACCAACCGGTAATCTGCCAGCAGATCCATGCGGGCGCCATAGTTCGTCGGCGTATCCAATGAGAACAACCACTTGCTCTGTGTTGGTTCGAGAAAAACCTCATAACTCAAACCGTTTTCTGGCTCGCTGGAGTCGGCCCGGGGCAATGGATCCAGGGGCTCAGCGATGGTCCAAGTGCCAAAGCGAAAGTTCGAATAAACCAAACCACGCCAATACAATTCCCGCGCCGGTGGTATCTCACCGTCGAACGCCACACGAAATGCAACTGCGTCCGAGAGCGCCAGATTGGCAATATCCCCCGGAGTCAGGTGGTCGCCGATGCCTGTGGTTGCCGCCGAAGGCATGGGAATAGACCACAACGGCGCAATACGCGGGAATAACAGGAACAGTACCAGCATCAGCGGTAGCGCCTGCAAAATGAGACCTGCCGCCACCCATAAGGAAGCCAACGGGCGTACCCGGCTTTGCAACTGGTTCATGCCGACCATGGCCGCGGTGATGACGATCGCGGCAAGAAACTCATAGCCCGCCAAGACCATGGATTGATTGAAGAGAAACGCATTGGCGATTAGAAAATAGCTTAAGTAGATGAGCAGATAAGCATCGCGCCGGTTACTCATTTCCACCAGTTTCAAGGAGAACGCCAGCACCAGCAGTGATGTTGCTGCCTCCAGACCCAACGTAGAGTAACCGCTCATGCCAAGACCGATAGTTGAGCCGACAACCAGCACTGCCTTCACCCAACCGGCAGGATAGCCCCAGCGACCGAGATAAACCTGGGCTCGCCAATAACCACAAAATAACCAAACCGCGACAATCCACGGTGATATATAAATGGCTAACGGCAATATCACGACAACCTGGGAGACCATCAAAAGCGCCAGGCTGTTGCGGGGGATCTGATGGGCGACGCCGACGCCCTTGTTAACGGTTAGGAATGCCATACAACGCCAACTCTCGCAAGACATGATCAAGATGCGCCGGGCCCTGGCCAGGAGAGATATTCAAGCCAGGCAAACGCACGCCAAACTCACGGTCGCCGCGTGTGGCTTGCAAGGCAAGCCCGGTCAGACGGCTGAGCTTTTCTTCGAGCTGGCCTTGCAGATCGTCGAAATCGAACCACAGGCGCGGCTCGACATAGCTGGCATAACGCTTGACCACCAGCTCATCCGAGCGCGCGTAGGAACGCCACAGAATGTTCTTGATCGGGTCACCCGGCACGTACTGCCTGATGCCGACAAAATCATCACTGCCCAATGGGTCAATCAATACACCTTCATCACGATGTTTGCCGGACCGGGCATTCGGCACATCTTGAAATATCGGCTCGGGGAACACCAGACCACGAGCATTAATATCTACCCAGGTCCAAGCACGTAACAGACCCAACGGGTAATAGGTTTCCACCAGCAGACGTCCTGGCGTTAACCAACCCCGGGCTTCGGCATTGACGTACAAGTTAACCACCGATGCTTCGTCGTCAAATATTTCAACCCATTGCTTGAACCCTTGCGGCCAACCAATTTGAATGCCTTCACGGCCCCGGCCTTGGGGACGCACCATACGTACCGCAAATTCAAGGTCTTCTCCGACAAAACCACTATGCGCCTCGGCCAGTTCTATGCTCAGGCCGGACAAGTTGCGAAACGTGTACAAAATAGTGACGATGAACATACTGCCGAGCAGGAACGCCACGCCATACACCAGGCTGTTCTGGTAGTTAATCGCACCCAGTGTGAGAATGAGTAACAAGAAACCGAACATAAACCCGGAACGGGTGGGAAATATAAATACGTTTGCCTGGCTGAGGGTAATGCGTTGGCCAGGGGGAATACGACGGTCAAGCCAGTTGGCAAACCGTTTGTTTGCAAAGGGGCGGCTGGTTTTAGCGGCGACGTCCATCGAAGGGTGTGCTAGGAAACGACGTCGACGGATCCGAGTAATTTCTGCGCCAGTGCACCGCCACCATGACCTGCAAAGTCGGCCGCTTCGCGCAAGCGGTGTTCGACAATGCTCGGCAAAACCGCCTGCACATCTTCCGGCACCACATGGGTTCGATGGTTGAGCATGGCCCACGCCTTTGAACCCTGGACTAACGCCAGCGCACCGCGGGGCGATAATCCGAATGCAAACTCAGCACCCTGACGACTAAAGGACACCAGACGTTGCACATAGTCGATCAACGGATCAGAAACTTTGATCGCATCGACCGCAGCCTGGATTTGCTTGAGCCCCGCCAGGTCGATAATCGCGCTCATCTGCGCAATCATGACGCGCCGATCACCGCGCAACAACAACTCTCGTTCCGCTGCAGGTTCCGGGTAGCCGATTTCAATGCGCATGAGAAAACGGTCAAGCTGAGATTCCGGCAAAGGGAAAGTTCCCACCTGAGTCGACGGATTTTGCGTCGCCACCACAAAGAACGGCTCTGGCAACGCGCGCGACTTACCATCATTGGTCACCTGACGCTCTTCCATGGCCTCAAGCAAGGCACTCTGGCTTTTCGGCGTGGCGCGGTTGATTTCATCTGCCAGCACCAGTTGTGCAAACAGCGGGCCTTCGACGAAGCGAAAACTATTGGTGGTCTTGTCGAATATAGTTGCACCTATGATATCTGAGGGCAGTATATCCGAAGTGAACTGAATTCTGTTGTAAGACAGACCGAGGACTTTTGCCAGACCGTGTGCCAGCAAAGTTTTGCCCATGCCGGGTAGATCCTCTATGAGCAGGTGACCACGCGCAAACAGACAAGCCAGACTTAGCTTTATTTGCGGTTCTTTGCCTAATAACACCTTGTTAAGGGCAGAAATTAGCGCTTCGATGTTTTCCTTCACTCGAGATTTTTCAGCACTGCCTGTTTCAGGTGTGATTGTGGAGCTCGAGTACGTTGGAATCTGCGTTGAGTTCGGCGTCACGACGCTGCTTCATTTTATCACTACGGGACAAGGATAACCTCGCCAGGTAGGCTTCATCTATGTCACCGGTCACGTATTGTCCATCGAATGTCGAGCATTCAAAACCATCCACCGCTGGATTGCCTTCCAACGCACTCGATTTCAAGTCCTCTAGGTCCTGATAAACCAACCAATCCGCACCCAACACCTGTGCCACCTCTGCTTCGCTACGCTCGTGCGCGACGAATTCCTGCCGCGACGGCATATCGATGCCATAGACGTTCTGATAGCGCAAGGCAGGCGCTGCAGAGGCCATGTAAACCTTTCTTGCACCGGCTTCGCGTGCCATCTGGATAATCTGCTGGGTGGTGGTGCCTCGCACAATGGAATCATCGACGAGCAGCACATTCTTGTCGCGAAATTCAAGATCAATGGCATTTAGTTTTTGTCTTACGGAGCGTTTTCTTTCCTGCTGTCCCGGCATAATGAAGGTGCGGCCGATATAGCGGTTTTTCACAAACCCTTCGCGGAACTTCACGTCCAGTTGATGCGCCAGCGGTAAGGCGGCAGTGCGGCCGGTGTCCGGTATGGGAATGACCACATCAATGTCATGCTCGTGCTGTCCATATTGTTGCAGGATGCGCGCGGCCAGGAATTCACCCATGCGCAAGCGGCTCTTGTAAACCGATATGTCATCCATGATCGAGTCGGGTCTGGCCAGATAGACATACTCAAAAATGCAGGGCACCAGACGTGTTTCAGGCGCACATACCTGGCGATATATTTGTCCATCTGTGCTGATAAATACCGCCTCACCCGGTGCCACGCTACCGATGAGTTCGAAACCTTGTAAATCCAGCGCCACGGATTCCGACGCGATCATATAGTCGAAGCCGCTGTCCGTTTCTCGCCGACCGTAAACCAGCGGGCGAATCCCATAGGGGTCGCGAAAACCCAGCACGCCGGTGCCAACGATCATGGCAACCGCTGCGTAGGCACCCCGACAACGCTCATGGACCCCAGCCACGGCCTTGAAAATTTCTTCCGGTCCAGGATTGAGAGCATGTTGTCGATACAACTCGTGTGCCAGGATGTTGAGTAAGACTTCCGAATCACTATTGGTGTTGATATGGCGCAAATCTTCAGCAAAAAGATCCGCCTTGAGGACATCGGCATTGGTCAGGTTGCCATTGTGCGCAAGTGTAATGCCGTAAGGTGAGTTAACGTACATCGGCTGCGCTTCGGCAGAGCTCGACGAACCCGCGGTGGGATAGCGAACGTGTCCGATACCCATGCTGCCCACCAGGCGCTGCATATGTTCCTGGCGAAAGACATCTCGGACCAGACCATTGCCTTTGCGCTGGTGCAGTGTCGTACCGTCACTGGTCACCATACCCGCAGCATCCTGGCCTCGATGTTGCAGCACCACCAGTGCGTCGTAGATCTCCTGATTGACCTGTGACTGGGACACCAGCCCAACGATTCCGCACATGACTACGTATCTCCCACAATGATTGATCTAGCGTTCACTGACCCACTTCGCTTATCAGTACCCGGCCCCGGCCCAACAGGTCGCGCACTTCATCTTCGAAGGCCAACAATTCCTCCTGCAAAACCGACTCCTGCCACCAACTTTTCTCCGCCACCACCTCCCGGGCACCCATCAATATCACCACGGTGACCAATAGACCTCGAGCGCTGCCGAACAAAAAGCCGAGAAATCTGTCGGTACCGCTTAAGCCGGTGGAAGTAATCAGTTTTGCAACCAGCCATTGCACCAGCGCCGCTGCAATTAAAGTGCCGACGAATAAACCGGCAAAACTGATAATCAGGCGCACCGACTCAGAACCCCAACCGCCAGGCAGGTGTTCAGCGACCTGAGGCGAAAAATAGATTGCTGCCACAAAGGCCAGCACCCAGGCTACCAAAGACAGAATTTCCTTAACAAGTCCGCGCACAAGACCGATCACGGCGGACAAACCAACGATGGTTGCAATCGCTATATCAAGCCCGGCCACGGCCATTACTGGACCATCTCCACAACCGTCGGCTGCACCGAAAACCTGGATCCGACAGCCACTTGAATCTCGCGCGCATCGACTTTGCTCAGCAACGGCCCGATTGCAACACGATGCATTTTGCCACTGTCACTGGCGCGGTCTTTTACCGTTGAAATGAACGCCTCATAGCCGGCACCGCGTAACTCGCCGCGAAAAGACACGGCGTTGTCATGACTTGCGAAGCTGGCGGCCTGGACTGCCCAGACGATGCTATCGGCATTGCCTGGTTGCAGTACCGGCTCACCGAAGCGGGTGCCGTTAGCGGTAGCAAAACCGTCTGCATCGACTTCACTTCTTAAGCTTTCGACCCGCGCAACAACATCCGAGGTAGGCACGACATCTGCAAAATTCGGCAGTGCCGGGGCGCTCTTTTTGGTCAGGGGTTGAAGCGGGGCTTCGCGCATCGGCGCGCCGGCGCCGTCGAACAACATCGGCAGGAAAATAACCGCTAACGCGATAAGGAAAATCGAGCCGGTTACCCGGTATCTAGTCCGATCGTTCATAGAGGGCTAATCATTTCGCTGACTTGCTAACGCTCAAAATCATGTGTTGTTTCACGAACCAGATCAAACTGCTCAACCACGTTGAACGAGCCGAACAGGAGAATAACATCCCCTGGCTGAGTTGCCGAATTTAGTTCATCGATCAGACAAACAATTTCATCGAAAGGCCGGGCATTCACTGGTAGCTTGGCGGCGAGCGCCTGGGCGGATAGTCCCCGTTCACCGTGTGTCGAAAGCTGCCACCATGGTGCATGGCAATAGTCGTCAACAGCAGCAAAGACACCGGCATGATCCTTATCAGACAGCATGCCGCAGACGATCGCCCTGGGTACCAACCCGCGCATCGACAATTGCTGACAGAGAAACTCTGCGCCTGCGGGATTGTGGGCAACATCCAGTAACCACACCCGTTGGTCACGGTGTTCTATCTGCAAACGGCCTGGCAACGTCAAGCAGGCGGCCACATCCGCGATATCGCTCAACGGTGTTGCCCGCACACCTTGAATCGCCATATACGCAAGCAGCAGGTTTTGTGGGGCACATTGTCCATAGGGCAATCCTGTTGCCAGGGCTTGCTGGCCACGAAATATCGACCAGGTGGCGTCCGTAGCTGGCGGCTCCGCAACGACTCGGCAAGCGCTCTGCTGACCAATCTGCACCGGTTCCAGATGCAGAGATGCACAGCGCTCATGCACAGACAGCGGCATATTCGGGCCCAGCACAACATGTTGCCCGGCACGCAAAATGCCAGCCTTCTCAGCACCGATGGCTTCACGGGTGGTACCTAGAAATTGCTGGTGATCCAGATCAATGCTGGTGATCACAGCAACGTTCGCATCGATTGCATTAAACGCGTCGAGGCGGCCGCCCAAACCGATTTCCAGTATCGCCACATCAACGTCTGCCTGCTTGAAACACCACAGCGCAGCTAACGCGGAAAATTCAAAATAGGTCAGCGGCAAGCCTTCGCGCCGGGCCTCAACCGCAGTAAACGCTTCACACAACAATGCATCACCGACCTCGACGCCATCAATACGCACACGCTCATTGAAACGCCGCACATGGGGCGACAGCGTTGTGCCAACACGGCAGCCGCTGGCCAGCAGCAAGGCCTCACAAGCCATGCAGGTAGAGCCTTTACCGTTGGTCCCGGCGATGGTGATTACCCGTGGCGCAGGTTGCGCCAGGGACATGCGCTGGATCATGACATCCATGCGCGCCAAGCCCATGTCGATCGATTGCCAGTGTTGCGTGGAGATGAACTCGAGCCAGGATTCGAGGGTACGCATTAACTTGTTGTATCGATTCCCAGACGAAGGTCATGGGCCGCCTGTTGCAGCGCCGCAGCGCCGTCGGCCACGCTGTCTGCGTGCGCGGCGAGAACGTTCACCAACGCGCTGCCGACCACCACGCCGTCGGCAAACTTGGCGACTTTAGCTGCTGTGGCCGCGTCTTTGATGCCGAAACCCACACACATGGGTAGATCTGAAAAAGCCCGCAGTTCCGAAATTCGCACCGCTACTTCGCCAGTTTCCAGATTATCTGCGCCGGTAATCCCTTTCAACGAAACGTAATACATGAAACCGCTGGCGTTACTCAAAATATAGCGGGCTCGCGCATCGGTTGTGGTGGGCGCCACCAGATAGATCAGATCTATGTCACGACGCGCCAGCTCTGCTTGCAATTCCCCGCCTGCTTCCGGCGGCAGATTTACCATGATGAGACCATCGACCCCAGCGCGCTGCGCCTGTTCGGCGAAGTCCGCCATCGATAATATCGAGTTCAGATAGCCCATGAGTACGATCGGTGTAACCGAGTTCTGCTGGCGAAACTCAGACACCATTGCCAACACTTTCAACAATGTAACGCCATTGGCCAGGGCGCGCTCACTGGATGCCTGGATGGCCGGGCCCTCCGCCTCCGGGTCGGAAAACGGCACCCCTAACTCCAGAATGTCCACACCACCTGCAACCAGCGCGTGTAAGGCAGGCACAGTGTGCGCGAGCGTCGGGTCACCCGCCGTAACGAAACTGATCAACGCTTTGCGCGGTCCGCGATTGGCGAAAAACTGGCTTATTCTGCTCATGTCAGGGTTATATTGTCGATTTTTGCAATGGTGTTGATATCCTTGTCACCGCGGCCGGACAGGTTAACCAGAATGATCTGGCGCGGGTCCATACTCGGCGCATTGGCAACCACCCAGGCGATTGCGTGGCTTGACTCCAGCGCAGCCAGTATACCTTCGGTACGGTTGAGAAGCCGAAAAGCCACCATGGTTTCATCGTCTGTGGCACTGTCGTAGCGAGCCCTGCCAATATCTTTAAGATGCGCATGCTCCGGTCCAACACCGGGATAATCCAAGCCCGCGGAGATTGAATGGGTTGCCTTGATCTGGCCGTCGGCATCCGACATGACATAGGTACGATTGCCATGCAGTACCCCGACCTTACCTTCATGCAAGGGTGCTGCATGCGCACCGGTATGGAGGCCGCGGCCGGCGGCTTCGACGCCAACAAGCTCAACATCGAGATCGTCGACGAAAGGATAAAACAAACCCATGGCATTAGAGCCGCCACCCACGCAGGCGACCGCAACATCTGGCAGGCGACCTTCCATCTCAAGAATTTGCGCCCGGGCTTCCTGGCCGATGATAGAGGCGAAGTCTCGTACCATCATCGGAAAAGGGTGCGGACCGGCTACCGTGCCGATGATGTAGTGGGTGTTATCGACGTTAGTTACCCAGTCGCGCATCGCTTCGTTGAGAGCGTCTTTAAGGGTTTTTGAGCCTGAATGAACCGGCATCACCGTCGCCCCCAGCAGCTTCATGCGGTAAACGTTGAGGCTTTGCCGTTCAATATCCTCGGCACCCATATAAACATCGCATTGCAGACCAAAGCGCGCGGCTACCGTGGCGGTTGCCACCCCATGTTGACCCGCGCCGGTTTCGGCTATAACCCTTGGTTTGCCCATGCGCTTGGTCAATAGCGCCTGGCCGATGGTATTGCAGATTTTGTGGGCGCCAGTGTGATTGAGATCTTCCCGCTTCAAATAGATTTTCGCGCCACCCAACTTTGCCGTGAGCCGCTCGGCAAAATACAGCGGCGTGGGACGTCCGACGTAATGCTTGAGGTCATGGCGCAACTCGTGCTGAAATTCCGGGTCTCGCTTCGCTGCTTCGTACAACTCTGCCAGTTCATCCAGGGCATGGGTCAACGTTTCCGCAACGTAGCGCCCGCCATATTCGCCAAACAGCCCACGGTCATCCGGTTGAGTGTAATTGCTGCCTTCGTCAAGCCCCGGCACGTCTGACCTCCTGCACAAATTTCACCATTTTTTGATGGTCTTTCAAACCCTTCTCCACACCCTCAACACCACCAGCCACATCAACTCCGAATGGTTTCAAAGCGACGATGGCCGCCGCCACGTTTGACGATGTCAAACCGCCGGCTAAAATTAACTTTGGCCCCATGTTTTCTCGCGCGCTTGCGTTTGGCCACTGTTGCCAATCGAATGGCTGGCCAGTGCCACCTGGCTGACCGGCAACATAGGTATCCAACAACAACGCCCAGGCAGTGCCGAATTTCTGCGCAAACCCACTAACATCAACACCCTCTCGCATGCGCACTGCCTTCATATACGGCAGACCGAAGCTCGCACAAAAAGACGGCTGTTCATCACCTTGAAATTGCAGCAAGTCTATTTCGCTCACACCCAGGACCTCTTCGACTTCGGCCCGACTGGGATCAACGAACAATGCCACGCGGGTTACCTCGACCGCGGCAGTCAAAGCGCCGATAGACTCAGCAGGGACAAACCTGCGGCTCGGTCGGTAACAATTAAAGCCCAGCGCGTCAGCGCCAGCGGTTTGCGCAGCTTGTGCATCTGCGACGGTGGTAATGCCACATATTTTGCACCAGGTACTCACAATTCGATGGCTCAGGCATGCTCAAAAGAGGCGCGCTAGTCTAGCGCCTGGCGAGGCGGCTTTAAAGAGGCAAGAATGGAATGCCGGTGGTTTTTGGAAAGCCATAATCGGGATAGGCCACACTGACCAGGTACAGCCCACTCGCCGGTGCCGTGGCACCGAGTTGTTGCCGATCTGTGGCTGCCAGCAACTGAGCGAGGGTCATGTTGGCGGTGTGAGTACCTACCGCATGCAAGGCTGAAACAACATTGCGCACCATGTGTAAGACAAACGAATTTGCCTCGATATCCAGGGTGACAAAGCCCCCTCGCCGGGTCACGACACAGTGATTTACCCGGCGCAGAGGTGATAAGGACTGGCACCCGGCACCTCGAAAAGAGGAGAAATCATGATCTCCTACCAGCACTTGAGCGGCGCGGTGCATCGCATCTGCATCCAGCGCCGCACACCCCCAGGCACGACGGAGCAATAACGGATGATTGCTACCGCTGTCGTGAAAGACGTAGGTGTAACGACGAGCAGTTGCGCTGTAGCGCGGGTGGAACTTGTCATCTACCGCAATGACCCAGTCAACATGAATCGAATCCGGTGTCAGGGCATTCATACCTTGACGCCAGTTGTAAAGCGAACGGATTGCATCTGAGGAAAAAGCACCCACCTGCCCCGTCGCATGTACGCCCGTGTCTGTGCGACCAGCCGCAAATATGTTGGTTGGTTTGTTAGCGATCTGGGAAACTGCAGCTTCCAGCAAGCCTTGTACCGTCGGCAGCTCCGGTTGGCGCTGCCAGCCGTAAAAATCTGCGCCGTCGTAAGTCACGCCGAAAGCGTAGTTAGACATGGCGAACGCCTGCGCCCAAAAAAAGGCTAGAGAGAATCGGCGAGGGAGTCGAGCATCTCCTGAGCTTTTTGCTTTTGTTCCGCGTTACCCTCTTCCAGAACCTCATTGAGAATGTCCTGGGCGCCATCAGCGTCACCCATATCCACATAGGCTTCGGCCAGATCCAATTTGGTGGCGTTAATATCGGTATCGCCATCCGTGTCGAAATCGAAATCATCAGAGTCGGAATCTGCCGTCTCGGTAGCTTCTTCGACATCTTTTTCCGGGTCGAAGTCCAGACCCAGGTCACCACCGAGTTGGTCGCCGGCGCCTTGGCTGTCTGGTGCTGGTTCGTCAGCCGCCGCGGGGGCTTCCTCATCGGTGTCGAATTCGAGCTCAAAATCGATACCCTTGTCGGTGCTATCATTATCTTCAGATTTTATCTCGTCAGATTCTGCATGTTCATCTTCGGTGCCGTCTGTGGTGGATCCGCGGATTTGAGTGACGTCATCATTTGAAGCCGGTACCTCATCCAGAGAAATGGCATCTAACGTGTCATCTGCCTCGGCAGCAGGCTCGACTTCAACCAATTTTTCAATTTCGGGTATCTCTTCTATCTCTTCGTCCTCTTCGATTTCCTCAAGCTCTAGCGCAAAATCGCCACTGGCTGATTCAGATTCAATTTCCAGCGCTACATCCTCGGCCGGAGATGCGTCACTGTCTTCACTGAGATCAATTTGACTGTGCTCAAGTTGACCTTCCAGCTCGCGGCAAGCCAGCAGGATGTCGTCGTCGTCACAATGGTCCAATATGTACTGCGCATTGATCTCAAAATTAGCCTCGTCGTGAGATTCGACATAAACTTCCAGAAGCTTGAGGCGTATATCCCAACGCTCTGGCTCACTTTCTAATGCTCCGTTGAGCAAGTTAGCGGCCTGGCCATGGCGACCGTATGCAATATATATCTCAGCCTCGCCGATCACATCGCCTGTCTGAATCCGCCCCGAGTCGTCTTCAGGTGCAGCATCATCAGCACTATCACTAGCCGCCGCATCGCGCTCAGCCAGATCCTCATCGTCGTCTTCAGACAACGTAAGCACCTCATGGTCGCCCGTGTCATCACTGGCGGCGTCGGTCTGCAAATCACCAATAAAAGGTTCTACCGGTTCTTCGCTGTCAATCTGATCATCATCCGAAGGATCTTCAACGGCAGATTCGCGAGCGTCGTCCACATCGAGGAATTCTTCCTCTTCGGCGGCGAAATAAGATGTTTCTGCAGCACGGCTCTTACGCAGGCTGAAAAGTGCAAAAACCAAAATCAATATCAAAGCACCAATGACACCAAACAGCACCAGAGGCGACATCCACCACGGAGTTGCTTCAGGGCTGGGGTTGGGGCTTTGATTTTGACTTTGAGCAGCCTGCTGGGCGAGTTGTTCCTGCAACTCCTTCATCCGTTGCTGAACCTGGGCAAGTTCCTGGTCTTTTACTTCCAGTTGGCGGTCCTTTACTGAAATCTGATTGACCGCGATATCTTTCTCGCGATCTAACTGATAAGTCAGTTCGTCAATCTGGCGCGTCAGGGTGGTGTTTTCTTCAATGAGTTGGTTGACGGACGGGTCATCACCGCTGGCGCTACCGGTCGCCAGTTCGCCGGTACTTGCAACTATGCGAACCTGGCCTCGGCTCTCTGTTGCCGATTGATTGGTGGGTTGCTGGGCCAGTGTTGCATCGATCTGCGAGCGTGATACAGGCGCTTGGTTGTTCTGCAGGCTGTCACCGGACCGGTTAGCGGCAACATCAGCTGAACGCTCAGAAGATCGAGTAGCCCCATTGCGCCAATCTTCGGCCTGAGCCTGCACATCGTTTATCGCAACACCCTGATTAACGCTGAGGGCCTCACTTTCTGTAGGCATATTAAGTACATAACCTGCTTTTAGCAGGTTTATGTTGTTTCTTATGAAGGCCCGGGGATTCTTTCTCTGTAGCGCCAGCATCTGCTGGTGCACAGAGACCCGCTTACTGGCTCTGGTGTTGGAGGCGATTTTCCACAAAGTATCATCGCGAGTGGTCATCAGCGAGTCTGCCAGAGGCTTGCGAGAAGACGTGGTTGCAGAGGATAAATCTACCTGGGTTGCACGCCGGCCCCGAGTTGCTGGTGTTGGCGCTGGACGAGATGGCGCCGGCGCGACCGCTTGCCTCGGCGCAGACACCGCCGGAGCGGCAGCCTGGCTGAAGATTGGCGGATCGAGCAGCACGGTGAACTCTTTCAGGAGCCTGCCGTTGGGCCATAAAATTTCAACAATGAAATTCAAATACGGTTCAGATACTGGCTGAGTACTAGTGACTTTGACGTAAGCGTTACCATCGGCACCCATTTCCACGGCAAACTTGATGTTGGTCAGGTAGAAGAAACGTTCCACGCCGACACGCTCAAAATCATCCCGGGATGCCATGGAGACAAATAATTCGGATTCTTGAAAGCGATTCGCATCGATCAGTTCAATGGTACCGGAAAGGCGTTCGTTGAGCGCCGAGTCGACCTCGATCTCACCGAGACCCAAAGCCCAACTTTGCATGGGCAGCGCAATACAAAAGGCCAGCAGCGCCATATGAATCCATTGGCACTTGCGCATAAGCATAGGCAAGACCCTCCTTCGCTTGTTAAATAATGGAATGTTGTCCCCGGTGCAGGGGCTAGCGGCCAAAGCTTGTGTGTCCAAATCCGTGTGTCCGTTCCAGTTCTAACCAAATACAACACATACTGTGTTGCCTGATACTAATGGTCCCTATGCTAACCACCCAGCGGCGACGTTAGCGCGTTCAACCCACAGCTTATGCCGTAGAATCATTGGCCAACATAACCTAGATGGTAGCCTCATAGACGGGCACATGTACCACTTTCGGTGATGGAATTAACAAAAACCCGAACGTTGCGCAACTAAACTGACTAGAGCGACTCAAGCGCTTACAGGACCAGTGGATGACGCCCAGCCTGGCTCGACGGCCCGTTTATCCTAAGGCATAACATCCAGCAGAATTTCAGCGATCTGCACACTGTTCAGCGCAGCCCCTTTGCGCACATTGTCTGCCACTATCCAGAGGTTGATACCGTTCGGGTGAGAAATGTCTTCACGTATACGCCCGACAAATACCGCATCGGTACCTGCCGCCTGCACCACTGCGGTCGGATATTCCTGATCTGGCAAAACCGTGACACCGCTCGCATTGTTCAGCATTTCCGTCACTTCCTGGGCGCTGGTTTGCAATCTTGTTTCAATATGGACCGCCTCAGAATGCCCGAAAAACACCGGTATGCGCACACAGGTCGGATTGATCTGCATGTTATCGTCCTCAAATATTTTGCGCGTCTCCCAGACCATCTTCATCTCTTCCCTGGTATAGCCATTGTCTAGAAAGACATCGATCTGGGGAATGGCATTAAAAGCAATCTGCACCGGCATCACCTTGGTTTCGATGGGTTGGCCGTTCAGCAGGCTCGCGGTTTGACCTGCCAACTCCTTGATACCCCCCGCACCTGCGCCGGACACTGCCTGGTAGGTACAAACGTTGATTCTAACGATGCCAACGGCATCCTGTATGGGTTTCAGAGCAACCACCATCTGTATGGTCGAACAATTCGGGTTGGCAATGATATTGCGATTGCGGTAATCCTCGATGCGGTGAGCATTCACCTCCGGTACGATCAACGGCACATCATCGTCGTATCGAAAGCACGAGGTATTGTCGATGACCACGCAACCGGCTTCGGCAGCTATGGGGGCAAATTCTGCCGACCGATCGCCACCGGCTGAGAACAGGGCAATTTGCACCTGAGCGAAATCAAACTGGTCAAGGCGCTGAACTTGTATACTTTTACCGTGAAACTGGATGCGACGGCCCGCTGAGCGCTCACTAGCCAGTAGAAACAGTTCGCCGACAGGAAATTTGCGCGCTTCAAGGATCTCGATCAGCGCTTCGCCGACAGCTCCAGTAGCGCCTGCGATAGCGACGTTAACTTGTTGTTTTTCAGACATTTATTTATCTCTCTTCTGACTGCATCCAGGGCTAGAGTCTTGCCAGCACCAGTTCGCCCATGCGTTGCGTGCCCACTAACCGATCATCATCACTACCGTATATATCCTGCGTCCGATAACCCTCCGCCAGGCAGGCAGAAACTGCACTTTCGATCGCATCAGCCGCTGCCGGTAAATCCAGGCTATACCTGAACATCATCGCGACAGAAAGGATGGTCGCCAGGGGGTTTGCTTGACCGAGGCCGGCTATATCTGGCGCTGTACCGTGCACCGGTTCGTACAAACCCACACCGCTGGCAGCTAATGAAGCCGATGGCAGCATGCCTAATGATCCGGTCAACATGGCCGCCACATCCGACAGAATATCGCCGAACATGTTACCGGTGACAATCACATCGAACTGCTTTGGCTCCCGCACCAACTGCATCGCGGCGTTGTCCACATACATATGGGAAAGCTCGACGTGCGGAAACTCTTTAGCGCCGTTGGTGACAACTTCCCGCCACAACTGGGAGACATCCAAGACATTAGCTTTATCGACGGAACAGAGCCGCCCGTTGCGCTTTTGCGCCAGTTCAAAGCCTACTTTTGCAATACGCTCAATCTCATGTTCCGCATAAACGAGGGTGTTGAAACCAACTCTCTCATTATCTCGCAACTCTATCCCTCTGGGTTCGCCAAAGTAGATGCCGCCGGTCAGCTCTCTGATGATCAATATGTCGAGATCCGCCACCAGCTCGGGCTTTAAGGAGGATGCATTGACCAATGGCGCAAACAGCAGCGCGGGACGAAGGTTTGCAAACAGCCCCAAGCCCTGGCGTAGACCGAGCAAACCCTTCTCTGGACGGGAGTCCATGGGCCGGTCATCCCATTTCGGGCCACCGACACCACCAAGCAACACTGCATCCGCAGCCTTTGCCGCCGTCAGCGTCTCTGCCGGTAGCGGTGAGCCGGTCTCATCTATGGCAACACCACCCACCAGGCCTTCGCTCACCTCCAGACTGCAGCCGAACTGTTGCGCGGCAGCGTGCATCACAGCGACCGCTGGGGCCATGACCTCGGGACCGATGCCATCCCCGGCAAGGAGGAAAATGCTATATGTGGTCATGCTGATGTGCCTCTGGTAAACAACCAGGGCTGCGCCAGACGATGCTTTTTTTCAAATTCCTTGATCAACCCGGACTCGGCCAGGGTCATGGAGATATCGTCCATCCCGCCAAGCATCTTCTGCTTGAGTGCAGAATCGATATCGAAGGCATACACAGCACCCTCCGGCGTGGTGACCTGCGCTCGGCTCAAATCGATGGACAACGTGTAGTCCACTGCAGCTTGGTCGAATAGGTTATCTATAATATCTTTATTTAAAACAATAGGTAACAGCCCATTTTTAAAGCAATTTCCATAAAATATGTCGGCAAAACTCGGGGCGATAACAGCGCGGAAACCGAACTCCAGCAATGCCCAGACGGCATGTTCACGGGAAGAGCCACAGCCGAAGTTCTCCCGCGCAAGCAGTATGCTGGCGCCTTGATAAACCGCCTTGTTGAGGACAAATTCATGGTTAATCGCGCGCTCATTTGGCGTCATGCCGATTTCGCCTTCGTCCAGAAAGCGCCAACTATCAAATAAATAGTCTCCAAACCCCGTCCGTTTGATCGATTTCAGATACTGTTTGGGGATAATTTGATCGGTATCCACGTTGGCCCGATCCATCGGCACTACGGAGCCTGTATGGGTGGTAAATGCCTGCATTAGAGCCACTCCCTGACGTCTACGAAATGGCCCGCAACTGCCGCCGCCGCCGCCATTGCCGGACTGACCAGATGGGTCCGCCCGGCATAGCCCTGGCGGCCTTCAAAATTACGGTTTGAGGTGGAGGCACAGTGCTCCTGCGGGCCCAGTTTGTCCGGATTCATGGCCAGACACATGGAACAACCCGCAGCACGCCATTGGAACCCGGCATCGATGAATATTTGTGCCAACCCTTCGGCCTCTGCCTGAGCTTTGACCAACCCGGAGCCAGGCACCACCAACGCCTCTTTGACGTTATCGGCAACTTGTTTGCCCTTCACTACCGCGGCCGCTGCGCGCAGATCTTCGATCCGCCCATTGGTACAAGAACCAATGAATATCCGGTCTAAGGAGATATCTTGAATCGGCAAACCAGGCTGCAGGTCCATATATTTCAAGGCATGCTCGGCACCCTCTGTCTGCACCGGATTAGAAAACGATTGGGGGTCCGGCACGTTGTCACCAATCCCCACGACCATTTCAGGAGAGGTTCCCCAGGTGACTTGCGGCGTGATATCAGCAGCGTCGAGCTCCAAGGTCTTGTCGAATACAGCATCGTCATCGCTAACCAAGGTACGCCAGTAAGCCACAGCCTCATCCCACAAGGCGCCCTTTGGCGCAAACGGACGACCTTCCACATACTCGATAGTCGTCTCATCTACCGCCACAAGACCGGCCCGTGCACCTGCTTCAATAGACATATTGCACAATGTCATGCGCGATTCCATGGACAACTCACGGATTGCCGGACCGGAATATTCGATAGTGTGCCCGGTTGCGCCCGCGGTACCGAGCCGCCCGACAATGGCGAGGATCAGATCTTTTGCATAAACACCTTTGGCCAGCTTGCCTTCTACCTTTACAGCAAAGTTTTTTGCCTTGTTTTGCACCAGAGTTTGGGTCGCCATGACATGTTCAACCTCTGAGGTGCCGATGCCCTGCGCTAATGCAGCAAAAGCGCCATGGGTAGAGGTGTGGGAATCGCCACAGACAACGGTCATGCCTGGCAAAGTGGCACCCTGCTCCGGGCCCACGACATGCACGATACCTTGGCGTGGATCGAGTATTTCGAATTGTTCAACACCGAACGCCTTGCAGTTCTTGTCCAAGGTGACGACCTGTTCCAATGCAATCTTATCCGTGATGCCGGCGAAGCCCAGATGACGATTTTCCGTCGGCACGTTGTGGTCTGGGGTCGCCAGATTGGCACCGACACGCCATAAAGGGCGAGAATTGAGGGTCAAACCCTCGAATGCTTGTGGCGAGGTCACCTCATGCAGCAACTGCAAGTCAATATAAAGCAGGCTGTTACCATCTTTGCGTGTGCCGACAAGGTGAGCATCCCAGATCTTGTCGTAGAGCGTTTTACCCGCCATTTTCAACCCCAGCGTTGGTTCAGGGCGCGCAGTCTATTGTGGGTAGATAAATAACTCAAATTCATTATATTTATGTTTTGGATAACTTTTATTTATCATGAATTTCAACGATCTTCGTACATTTCTCGCCGTCGTGGAGACCGAGTCCTTTTCCAGAGCGGCCCGTCAGTTGCATATCACCCAACCGGCAGTCAGCAAACGCGTGCAGACACTTGAGCAGAGCTTGGACGTACAACTGTTCGACCGGGTAGGCAAGAGCGTCTCCCTGACCCAGGCAGGGACGGTACTCGTACCCCAGGCACAGAAAATACTGGCCATGCTCGCGGATACCGAACGACATTTGCGCAATCTGTCGCACAACATTACCGGCACGCTACATCTAGCCACCTCGCATCACATTGGCCTGCATCGTCTGGCGCCGGTGCTGCGCGCGTTTGCGACGAAATACCCCGAAGTGCAGCTCAACATCTCATTTGAAGACTCCGAGGTGGCCCATGACATGGTCCGGCGAGGAGACATAGAGTTGGCGGTGGTCACGCTCAATCCGCAAGGCGACCGTCAATTGCACTATGAGCCGGTATGGCACGACACGTTGTTGTTTGTCACTGCTCAGGATCCGGCCCACAGCGGCAGCGACGAGACCGACAACCCTCTGGATATGGCCACACTGGCCACCCGGCCCTGTGTCTTGCCAGGCACCGGAACCTATACCGGCCGCATCGTATTGCAGCGATTCGCAGAAAACGGCATCAGCTTGTCACCCGGCATGTCGACCAACTATCTGGAAACCATCGGTATGTTGGTCAGCGTCGGGCTCGGATGGAGTGTGCTGCCGCAGAATATGGTCGGTGATCTTCAGATTATGGACATAGATTGTCCGGAAATGTCCCGGTCTCTTGGCTGTGTGACGAACCCGAATCGTGCTTCGTCTAACGCGGCTCGAGCATTTGTGCACGTGGTGCTGGCATTCAGTGACGTCCGATAGTTATTTAACATCCATCGGTACAAACACTATCAGGACGGGTTGATCTGCCCTCGATGCCGCAAGAACTGATCCATCAACACCAATGCCATCATGGCCTCGGCAATCGGTGTCGCACGAATACCCACACAAGGATCGTGACGCCCTTTTGTGACTACCATTACCGCGTTGCCCTGTTTGTCGATCGAACGTCCCGGCGTGGTCAGACTGCTGGTCGGTTTCAGTGATATTTTTGCGATCAGATCCTGACCTGAAGAGATGCCGCCTAAAATACCCCCGGCATGATTGCTGAGAAACCCTTGCGGGGTTATCTCATCTCGATGTTGGGTGCCGCGTTGGCTGACGACGTCGACACCATCGCCGATCTGCACGGCTTTGACGGCGTTAATGCCCATGAGCGCGCCAGCCAGTTCGGCATCGAGTTTACCGAATACCGGTTCGCCGAGACCCACCGGCATGCCCGTTGCGACGACCGTTATTTCAGCACCTACTGAATCCCCTTCGCCGCGCAGATCATCGATCAAGGTGGCGATTTTCTCTACGGCACTCGCATCAGGACAGAAGAACGGATTCTGCTCGATCTCATTCTTGTCGAGCATCTCGATATCCATCTCACCTATCGCTGACAGATAACCAAATACCTCAACACCGGCTTGCAGACGCAAATATTTCTTAGCGATAGCACCGGCGGCAACACGCATCGCTGTTTCCCGGGCCGACGCCCGGCCGCCACCACGATAGTCGCGAATGCCATACTTTTTCTCATAGGTGAAATCTGCATGGCCTGGACGAAAGACGTCTTTCAGGTCCGTGTAGTCCTTACTCTTAGCGTCTTCATTTTCGATGATCAGGCCGATCGCCGTACCGGTGGTCTTGCCTTCGAACACACCGGAGAGGATTTTCACCTGGTCGCTTTCACGTCGCTGGGACGTGTATTTCGATTGTCCAGGCTTGCGCCGGTTCAGGTCCGGCTGCAGATCCGCTTCGGTCAACTCGAGACCCGGCGGGCACCCATCAACAATCGCACCCAAGGCGAGGCCATGGCTCTCGCCAAATGTCGTCACCACAAAATGTTGTCCGATGCTATTGCCAGCCATCTCTTGTTCTCTATCTGCGGCGCGAAGTATGGGAAGTAAGGCCAGCAGCTTCAAGTAGAAATACGCCCTCCCCACCTGACGGCAGATCCGGCCAAATGAACTCAAGATCTGCATGTCGGGCCATCAAAGCCGGTGCGCTTGCGCCCACTTCTGCGACAAATAAACCCTTCGCAGCCAGCCACCGGGGCAATCGTTCGAGGATCGCGTTGATAATCGTCAGACCATCGGCGCCTGCAGCGAGGCCCGCTTCGGGTTCAGCGCGAAATTCCAGCGGCAGCACCGTCATGTCCACAGCATTCACATAGGGTGGGTTGGCAAGGATCAGATCGTAGTCTGCGCCTAGAGATAACGCCGTGGTGACATCGCCTGGCACAACCTTAACCCGGTCCTGCAGTCGATGCGCCAGCACATTACGGCGGGCCACCTGCAGGGCTATTGGGTCTAACTCGACCAGGGTCACGTGCGCCTCGGGAAACAAATGTGCAGCGACAATGCCTAAGCAACCTGTGCCGCTGCACAGATCCAGAACACGTTCAACACGCGGCGGTAGCCAGGGTGACAGACCCTCATGTAGCAAGTAACCGATGGGAGAACGGGGTACGACGACGCCAGCCTCCACTTCGAATTCAAATCCCATATACCGGCACCAGCCCAGCACATAGGCCAATGGCTGACGCGTCCCGACACGTTCATCGGCAAGGGTAAAACACTGTGCGGCGTGGATCGCTGGTATCGAAACCTGCAGAGAAGCCTCGTCGTCCGCAGCGCCGCTAACTCGCAGGACTAAAGCAACCGCTTCGTCCCACGCGTTGTCAGTTCCGTGCCCGTAAGTCAGATTGCTGGACAAAAATTGTTGATACACCGCCTCAATCAGCGTCGCGACGGTGTGTCTCTTCATCTGTTAGGAGTCATCTGTTAAAAGTCATTTATCCGCGATCAGACAACTATTCGCGCTCGAGCAACTCGAGCAACAGGCGGTTCAACCGTTCCACATAGGCCGCCGGATCGGTCAATGAGCCACCCTCAGCCAGACTGGCTTGATCGAACAATATACCCACCAACTCGGCAAAACGGTCTTCATCGGGCTCCGTATCCAGACGTTCAAGCAACGGGTGTGTCGGGTTGAATTCAAATATCGGTTTCGCATCGGGCATGGATTGCCCGCTGGCTTCCATGATGCGCCGCATCTGTGCACCCAATGCGAAGTCCGTCAGAACCAGACATGCCGGAGACTGGGTGAGGCGCTTGGAGGGCCGCACACTCTCAACTTTTTCACCGAGAACTTTGCTGATGCGCTCAACCAATGGATGATCTGCTTCATCTTCTTTCGCATCGTCTGCCGCCGAATCCTTATCGGTTTTGGTCTCACCCGGCAGATCAATGTCACCGCGCATGACGTCGACAAACTTCACCCCGGTATATTCTGTCAGCGTGCTCATCAACCATTCGTCAACGCGATCGAACATCAGCAATACTTCGACGTCACGGTCTTTGAACACTTCCAGATGCGGGCTGCGATTCGCCGTCTCGTAGGTCTCTGAGCAAATGTAGTAGATCACTTCGCTATCTTCGCCTTTGCGCTCAAGGTATTCGTCCAAGGACACGGATTTTTTAGCGCCGTCTCCCTTAGTCGTGGCAAAACGAAGCAACTTGGTCAGCGCTTCACGATTAGAGAAATCCTCGCCAGCACCTTCTTTCAGCACCTCGCCAAACTCATCCCAGAACGCCTGATAGTCCTCGGGCTCTTTCTTGACCATGGTATCGAGCATGTTAAGCACACGCTTGGTGAGGGCATTACGAATAGAAGTCACTCGCTCGTCTTCCTGCAGAATCTCACGGGAAATGTTCAGCGGTAGATCACTGGAGTCGACGATGCCTTTGACAAAACGCAAATACAGCGGCAGGAACTGCTCCGCATCGTCCATGATGAAGACCCGCTGCACATACAACTTCAGGCCGCGCGGCACATCTCGATTGTACAAATCAAATGGCGCGCGCTTCGGCAGATATAACAAGCTGGTGTATTCGAGTTTGCCTTCCACCCGATTGTGGCTCCAACTCAACGGTGCTTCAAAGTCGTGGGAAACGTGTTTATAAAATTCCTGATACTCCTCATCGGAGACCTCACTGCGCGACAGTGTCCACAGCGCCTGGGCTGAGTTCACTGCCTCAAATTCCGGCTCAGACGTTGCCGCAGCATCCTCATCCCCATCGTCGTCCTGATCACCGGTATCCAGGGATTGCTTCAACATGCGCACCGGCACACCGATATGGTCCGAGTACTTGCGCACGACGGAACGCAAGCGAAAGTCATCCGCAAAATCCAGGGCATCTTCGGCTAAGTGCAGAACAACCTCGGTGCCGCGGGACACACCATCGATGTTTTCGATCTCGTATGCATCCTCGCCAGCGGAACGCCAGCGCACGCCACTGTCTGTCCCTGCGGCCAGGGTGCGTACTTCAACTTCATCCGCAACCATGAAGCTCGAATAGAATCCCACGCCAAATTGACCGATCATCTGTGCATCCTGAGCCTGATCGCCGGTCAGCTCTGCCAGAAATTCCGCGGTCCCGGACTTCGCTATGGTGCCCAGATTATCGATGACTTCGTCGTAGGTCATGCCGATGCCATTGTCTCTGATGGTCAAGGTCTTGGCTTCTTTGTCGAAGGTGATATCAATGTGATAGTCCGCGTCATCGCCTAATAAATCCGGCGCTTCGATGGATTTAAAACGCAATTTATCGATCGCATCCGAAGCATTGGAGATCAACTCACGCAAGAATATTTCCTTGTTGGAATACATGGAATGAATCATCAGCTTGAGAAGCTGCTTGGCTTCGGTCTGGAAGGTATGGGTTTCGACGTTACTGTCGGTGGATGTTTCGCTCATAACTGTCTTTTTTGCTACAAAATCGTTTGGTTTATGGGGTTAAGTTGCAATAAATCAAGGGCGTCGCGGATGACGACGCCCAGATCAGCCTGTTCGGCGAGTTAAGTCCAGCCGGTGATTTCAGCCAGCGCATCGCCGATTTCCGCAAGACTGCGCACCGTGCGCACGCCCGCGTCTTCCAAAGCTGCGAACTTCTCATCTGCGGTGCCGGTACCGCCCGCGATAATCGCCCCGGCGTGACCCATGCGCTTACCCGCAGGCGCCGTGACACCGGCGATATAGCCAACCACCGGTTTGGTTACATTGGCTTTGATGAAAGCAGCGGCTTCTTCTTCCGCGGTGCCGCCAATCTCGCCGACCATGACGATCGCTTCAGTGGCAGGATCATCCTGGAACAGACTCAAGATATCGATGAAATGGCTCCCTGGAATAGGATCGCCGCCAATACCCACACAGGAACTCTGGCCAAAACCACGATCGGTGGTTTGCTTCACCGCCTCGTAAGTCAGGGTGCCGGAACGGGAGATGATGCCGACCTTGCCAGGTAAATGAATATCACCAGGCATGATGCCAATTTTGCACTCGCCCGGGGTGATCACACCAGGGCAATTGGGCCCGATCATGGTTGCGTCACTCACATCCAGGCGCGCTTTCACCGACAGCATATCCAGCGTGGGTATGCCTTCGGAAATGCATACGATAATTTCGATGCCGGCGTCTATCGCCTCTAGAATCGAGTCTTTGCAAAAGCTCGCGGGGACGTAGATGACAGACGCTGCCGCGCCGGTCTGCTCTACCGCTTCGCGCACAGTATTGAATACCGGTAGACCCAGGTGTGTCGTGCCGCCTTTGCCAGGCGTCACTCCGCCGACCATTTGCGTGCCATAGGCCAACGCGTGTTCGCTATGCAGGGTACCTTGTGAACCGGTAAAGCCCTGACAGATTACCTTGGTATCTTTGTCGATGAGAATGCTCATGCCACACCCCCTGCTGCCGCTACAGCTTTTTCAACGGCATCGACCAAAGAATCACCGGGGATAATGTTCAAGCCACTGTCTGCTAGAGTTTTCCTGCCGAGTTCGGAGTTGTTACCTTCAAAGCGCACCACCACCGGCACTTCGACACCCACATCTTCAACCGCACCGATAATGCCTTCGGCGATAACGGCGCAACTGACAATGCCGCCAAATATATTGATCAGCACGGCTTTCACTGCATCATCAGAAAGGATTATTTTGAACGCTTCGGCCACCGCCTCTTTAGTCGCACCGCCACCAACATCCAGAAAGTTGGCCGGACTTCCACCATGCAGTTTCACCAGGTCCATGGTGCCCATGGCCAATCCGGCACCGTTCACCATGCAGCCGATGGAACCATCCAGCGCGACGTAATTCAGGCCGAATTCGGCAGCTTGAGCTTCACGTTCATCTTCCTGGCTGGGATCGTTCATCGCCGCCAGCTCAGGTTGACGATAAAGAGCGTTGCTGTCGATATTGACCTTGGCGTCGAGGCAGTGAATGTTACCGGCTTGCGTGACGACCAGCGGATTGACTTCCAACAAGCCACAATCGAGTTCATGAAACAGCTTCGCCAAGCCCATGAACAAGTCCGTGAATTGACGAACCTGGGTGCCGCTCAAGCCAAGTTTGAAAGCGAGAGCCCGGCCTTGATACGGCTGTGCACCGACAAATGGATCGATGGTCGCACGCAATATTTTATCCGGAGTTTCGCGAGCTACGGTTTCAATATCGACACCCCCTTCAGTGGAGGCCATGAACACTACTCGGCGGGAGCTGCGATCGATGACCGCGCCGAGATAAAGCTCACGGTCTATATCCGTGCAGCTTTCAACATAAATTTTACTGACCGGTTGACCATGCTCATCGGTCTGGAAGGTGACAACGTTTTTACCGATCCAGCTATCAGCAAAAGCGCGGACTTCATCGAGTGAATCTACCAGCTTGACACCCCCGGCCTTGCCACGGCCACCGGCGTGGACCTGCACTTTTACCACCCAGCGGTCGCCGCCAATTTTTTGCGCCGCCGCAACCGCTTGGTCTGCAGTGTCTACCGCATACCCTTCGGATACCGGCAGGCCGTACTCGGCAAACAGAGTTTTAGCCTGGTATTCATGTAAATTCACTGATGTCCCCTCCTGGATGGACTGTCATTAGAGATTATTGTTTGTTGGATCTTTTATTTCTTCTTGCGCTATTTCTTCTTCTTGCGATTGATCATGTGTATCGCGTGGCCGGCAACTCCGAGGGCGGCTTCGTGCACGGCCTCGGATAAGCTCGGGTGGGCAAACATGATCAAGCCAATATCTTCGGCACTGGCGTCGAATTCCATTGCAATCACTGCCTGAGCGACAAGTTCGGAAGCCTGGGGACCCAGCACATGCACGCCAAGGATGCGGTCGCTGGCAGCGTCGGCGATCACTTTCACCAATCCTTGTGCGTCGTTAGCGGTTAATGCACGCCCGTTTGCCGCAAATGGAAAAGTACCGACGTTATACGCATCGCCATCGGCCTTGAGTTGTTGCTCGGTTTTACCGACCCAGGCAATTTCCGGGTGGGTATAAATCACGTTCGGCACGGTGTCGTAATTCACCATGGGTTTAAAGCCCGCTATGCGCTCCGCCACCATCACACCCTCTTCGCTGCCCTTGTGCGCAAGCATGGGGCCTCTCACCACATCACCGACCGCGTAGATATCCGGCGCGTCAGTCTGGCAAAGATCGTTGACGTAGAGAAAACCCCGCTCGTCCAGGTTCACGCCGCAGTCCGGCGCAAGCAGCCCTTCGGTAAACGGCCGGCGACCGACAGCAACAATCAACTTGTCTACGGTAATGGTCTGCTCACCCTCGGCATCGGTGAAGCTGACGACCACCTCTTCGCCTTCGACTTGAGCGCCGGTGACTAGTGCACCAAGGCGAATATCCAGGCCCTGGTTGGTGAGTATTTTTTTAGCGTCTCTGGCGATGCGTTGATCCGCCATCGGCAGGAATTCTTCGAGAGCTTCGAGCACCACGACTTCTGCCCCCAGGCGGTTCCAGACGCTGCCCAACTCAAGTCCGATGACACCGGCACCGATCACCCCGAGGCGCTCTGGCACCTCTGCGAAGTCCAATGCGCCGGTCGAGTCGACGATACGATCTGCACTCAACGGTGCAGGCGGAATATCAACCGGCACAGACCCCGGAGCGAGAATGACGTGCGCAGCCTGGAGTATCTTTTCTTCGCCGTCGTGGGCGGTAAATGAAACTTGTTTGTTGGCTAATAATTTACCCGTGCCGTACAACGGGGTAACGCCGTTACCTTCAAACAGACCCTTTATGCCACTGGTGAGGCCTTTGACTACTTCATCCTTGCGCGCGATCATTTTCGGCACGTCGATGGAGATGTTTTTTACCTTTATGCCGATGTCTGCAAAATGTTCCTTAGCTTCGAAAAATTTATGCGCTGCATCGAGTAACGCCTTGGAAGGAATGCACCCCCAATTCAAACAGGTGCCGCCCAGGGTAGGTTCGCCGTCCTTGCCTTTATCTTTTTCAATGCAGGCTGTATTCAGCCCGAGTTGGGCGCAACGAATGGCGGCCGCGTAGCCAGCCGGTCCGGCACCAATAACGATGACGTCGTAACTCTCACTCATGTTTACAGTTCCAAAAGGATTCTTGCCGGGTCTTCGATCATGCCTTTGATCGCAACCAGAAATTGTACAGCTTCTCGACCGTCGATGAGACGGTGATCGTAAGACAAGGCCAAATACATCATCGGTCTGATCACAATCTCGCCTTCCACAACCACCGGCCGCTCTTCGATCTTATGCATGCCCAACACACCTGTTTGCGGGGCATTGAGAATGGGCGTGGACATCAGTGAGCCGAACACACCACCATTTGAAATAGTGAACGTACCACCGGCCATATCTTCCAACGCCAGTTTTCCAGCCCTGGCTTTTTCACCAAAGCCACGGATCTGATCTTCGATCTGGGCCAGGCTTAAAGCATCGGCCTCACGCACCACCGGCACCACCAATCCTCGATCGGTGGATACGGCGACGCCGATATCGTAAAAGCCGTGATAGATCACATCGTTGCCATCTATGGAGGCATTCACAGAAGGAAAGCGTTTCAGCGCCTCAACTGTTGCGCGTACGAAAAACGACATGAAGCCCAGTCGGGTGCTGTTGTGGGTGGCCTGAAATTGATCTTGATATTTTTTGCGCAGCGCCATCACCGCCGACATATCCACGTCGTTGAACGTGGTCAGCATCGCCGCATTGTGTTGTGCCTCAACCAGGCGTTTGGCGATGCTGGCACGTAACCGGGTCATGGGCACTCGTCGTTCGACCCGTTCTCCCTGCGCTTCCAGGGGGAGAATGGAGGCATCGACCCCGGCCGTAGAGGGGGCCGGCACTGCTGGTTCTACTGCTGGTTCTACTGCTGGTTCTGCCGCCGGTGTCTGCATCGCCATTTGCGCTATCGCTTTGGCAACATCTTCTTTGGTGACCCGGCCATCACGCCCTGAACCCTGCACATTGTTTATGTCAAAGCCTGCCTCAGCGGCCAATTTACGTGCCGCCGGGCTCGCGCCAATATCTGCGCCGGTGGCAGCAACCGGATCTTCCACATCATTGACTGCCACATCGGCTTGTGCGGAGGCTGCAACTTGTGTGGCTGCCTGAACGCCAGCAGCTGCCTCAAAATGAGCAATGACTTCATCTGACTCGACGATATCACCTTCAGCCTTTAGCAATTCGGTAAGGGTGCCGTCGGCTGGGGCAACTATCTCGATGACCACCTTGTCAGTCTCAATGTCTGCCAGCAAGTCATCACGCCGAACCGCCTCGCCGGGTTGCTTGTGCCATTGGGCAACGGTGCCTTCGGTGATCGACTCAGGAAAGGTCGGAGCCTTAATATCCATACTATTCTGCTTACCTTGTTGCTCTACCCAAGGAGTGCGTCGTGCACCAGCTGGGACTGCTGTTCGTTGTGGATACTGGCGTAGCCGACCGCGGGCGCAGCGTAAGCTTCACGCCCTGCATAGGCCAGGTACAGCCTCTCATCAAGATCCAGGATGACCCTGCGCAAACGGTGTTGGGTCGAATACCAGGCTCCCTGATTCATCGGCTCCTCCTGGCACCAGACCGCTTCTTTGAGGTTCTGATAAGACATCACTGCTGTTCTGAATTCTTCTTCTGGAAAGGGATACAACTGCTCTACGCGCACAATGGCAACGTTGCTTAAGCCTAACTCGCGGCGAGTTTCGATGAGGTCGTAGTAAACCTTGCCACTACAGATCACCAACCTATCCACTTCCTCTGGCGCTACTGCGCCGACATCCCCAATGACGTTTTGAAAGGCGCCTGCACACAATTCATCGAGGGTGGAAACCGCCAGCTTATGCCGCAGCAAGCTCTTTGGAGTGAGTGCGATCAGCGGCTTGCGGGTGGGTCGCAGGGCCTGGCGGCGCAACATGTGATAGACCTGAGCCGGGGTTGAGGGCACGCACACCTGCATATTGTGCTCTGCGCACATTTGCAGAAAACGTTCCAGACGTGCTGATGAATGCTCGGGACCTGCGCCTTCCATACCATGCGGCAACAACAAGGTTAAACCACATAACCGCTGCCACTTGGTTTCCCCTGAGCTGATGAATTGATCGATGACCACCTGGGCGCCGTTGGCAAAATCTCCGAACTGCGCCTCCCACACCACCAGGGTATTCGGCGCCGTGGTGGCATAGCCGTACTCGAAGGCCAGCACTGCCTCTTCGGATAACAGTGAATCATAGAGATCAAAGGGCACATCTTCCTGCAGAAGATTCAGTGGGATAATACGTTTGCCGGTCTTCTGGTTGTGCAGCGTGGCGTGGCGGTGAGAAAACGTGCCTACCCCCACATCCTGGCCGGTGAGTCTGACCGGTACCTGTTGTTCCACCAAGGTGGCATAAGCCATAATTTCTGCAAAACCCCAGTTGACCGGCATGGCACCCGCCGCCATCTTGTGTCGGTCTTCGAGAATTTTCTGCACCTGGCGATGCACAATAAAACCGTCCGGCAGGGTGCCAAGGCGACCCGCCAGATCTTTGAACAAAGCCGCATCGAATGTGGTGTCTACCGGCGTTTGCCAACCGTGGCCCAGATAGGGGGTCCAATCGACAAACAATTTGCTATCCGGCTGATGCACGATGCTTAACGCTACGCTACCGCCGGTTTCGAGTTGCTCACGGTTATCATCCGCCAGTTTATCAGCCTCAACCTGGCTGATCACCCCTTCTGCAACAAGCTGATTCACGTATATCGTACGGGTGGTCGGATGGGAGTGAATCTTCTCGTACATCTGTGGCTGGGTTTTCATCGGCTCTTCCGACTCATTGTGGCCGCGGCGCCGGTAACAGATCAGATCGATGACGACATCTTTACGAAATTCCATGCGGTAATCTGCAGCGAGTTGCGTGACGAACACCACCGCCTCTGGATCGTCGCCGTTAACGTGCAGTATCGGCGCCTGCACCATTTTGGCCACTTCCGTGCAGTATTCCGTAGAGCGCGCATCGATCTGCCGGTGGGTGGTAAAGCCAATCTGATTGTTAATGATGATATGGACACTGCCACCGGTCCGAAAACCCCGGGTTTGTGACATCTGAAAGGTTTCCATGACCACACCCTGACCGGCAAAGGCAGCATCGCCGTGCAGGATGATCGGCACGACAAGGTCACCCACGTAATCGCGCCGGCGATCCTGGCGCGCCCGTACAGACCCTTCAGCAACCGGGTTGGAGATTTCCAGATGGGAAGGGTTAAATGACAAGGCAATGTGCATCTCGCCACCGGAGGTCATGATGTTAGACGAAAAGCCCTGGTGGTATTTGACATCGCCAGTACCTTCGCTGGCAATCACCCGGCCGTCGAATTCATCGAATAAATCCGTCGGATTTTTACCTAACACATTGACCAACACGTTGAGACGACCACGGTGGGCCATGGCGATCACACTTTCCAGCACGCCATGGGAGCCCAGCCGCTGCAACAACTCGTGCATCATGGGGATGAGGCTTTCGCCACCTTCGAGTCCGAACCGCTTGGTGCCCGGATAGCGTCGGTGTAGATACTTTTCTAACCCTTCGGCTGCCGTCAGGCGCTCCAAGATAGAGAGTTTTTGCTCAACGCTGTAGCTGGGACGACCGCGAGCGCTCTCCAGGCGTTGCTGCACCCATAGCTGTTCGCCGGTATCCACAATGTGCATGTACTCCGCCCCAATCGAGCCACAATAGGTCTGCTCAAGGGCGTCCACCAGGTCACACAATTTTGCCGAGCCGTCGCCGTAGTGAAAGGTGCCGGTCTGGTAGGTCTCTTCGAGGTCAGCGGGTGACAGATGGTGATAAGCGAGGTCGAGTACCGGCATGCTCTCCCGTTCCATCATTTGCAGCGGGTCGATGTTGGCCTTCTTGTGACCGCGATGACGGTACGCCGAAACGAGATCCTGCACACGCATCTGTTTCGACTCGTGAGCGGTGGAAATTTGTGTGGCGACTTTTTCCGGTCTGGCCTTGAGGCGATTGCGGCCGAGACGTTCGAAATGCTCAACCACCGAGGAGTGTGGTGTATCCGGGCCGATCACCCCATCTACCACAGGCAACTGCTCGAAGTAGCTGCGCCAATTGTTCGCTACAGCATTAGGATCGTCCAGAAATGTTTCGTACAGCGTCTCTATGTAGGCTGCATTCTGACCGCTCAAGTGGGAGCTGCGCAGCATGCGCTGCATGTAGGTTTCGCTCAATTTCAGATGCTCGTTAGTCTAAGGAACCTCTGATTAAATACCTTGTTGCATCAACATCGTGCGTATTTTTCCGATCGCGCGAGTTGGATTCAGTCCTTTGGGACAAACATCTACACAATTCATGATGCCGCGACAGCGGAACACGCTGAATGGATCATCGAGGTTAGCCAGACGCTCCGCGGTCGCCGTATCCCGGGAATCCGCCAGAAACCGATAAGCCTGGAGCAGACCCGCAGGACCAATGAATTTATCCGGGTTCCACCAGAAAGAAGGACAGGCCGACGAACAGCAGGCGCACAATATGCACTCATACAGGCCGTCGAGCTTTTCCCGCTCTTCCGGCGACTGCAGCCGCTCTTGAGCCGGCGGCGGGTTATCGTTGAGCAGATAAGGCTGGATCTTCTCGTACTGTTTGTAGAACTGGGTCATGTCGACAACCAGATCACGAACCACCGGTAAACCGGGCAGTGGCCGCAGAATCAGCTTGCCGCGTTTGACCACTTCAGAAACCGGGGTAATACAGGCCAAGCCATTCTTGCCGTTCATGTTCATGCCGTCGGAGCCGCAGACACCTTCCCGGCAAGAACGCCGGTAACTCAGCGTCGGGTCTTGGGCCTTCAACAATTCCAGCACATCGAGCACCATCAGGTCTTTACCTTCAGGTAACTCCAGTTGCATGTCCCGCATCGCAGGAACTTCGTCTACATCCGGGTTGTATCGATAAATACTGACTTGCATCGTTATGTCCTAATAGACTCGTTCTTTGGGTTCAAAGGTTGGTACGGTTTTTGGCGAAAAGTTCACTGCGCGTTTCGCCAGTCGTTTATCTTCGGGGAAGTAAAGCGAATGGCATAGCCAGTTTTCATCGTCCCGTGTTTGGTAGTCATCCCGCGCATGGGCGCCACGGCTTTCCTTGCGGCCCTCCGCCGGAATTGCTGTAGCCTCTGCAACTTCCAGCAGGTTGTCGAGCTCCAAAGCCTCAAGCCGTGCCGTGTTGAAGACCTCTGATTTATCTGGCAGATGAGCCTGGCCGATGCGCTCACGCAGATCGCGCAAGGTCTTGATGCCCTCGAGCATGTTGGCCTCGGTGCGGAACACGCCGAAACTATTCTGCATCACGGTCTGTAACTCTTTCCTCAGTACCGCCACGGATTCGCCGGAAGTGGATTCGTTCCAGCGGTTGAGACGGGCCATGGATGCTTCAATATCTGAATCGCTGGCATCGCGATAAGAGACACCCTGACGCATCACTTGTTCGATGTGGATGCCCGTCGCTCGTCCGAACACAATGAGGTCAAGCAACGAGTTGCCGCCCAACCGATTGGCGCCGTGCACGGAAACACAGGCCGCTTCGCCGGCCGCGTATAAGCCTTCAATCGGCACGTCTTCACCGGCATCATTTTGCGTTAACGCTTGTCCGCTCACCTGGGTAGGTACCCCGCCCATCATGTAGTGGCAGGTCGGCACAACGGGAATGGGTTCTTTGGTCGGATCGACGTGAGCAAAGGTGCGGGATAATTCGAGAACGCCGGGCAGACGGCTATTGAGCACATCTGAACCAAGGTGGTCGAGCTTGAGGAAAACATGATCTGCTTCCGGGCCACAACCTCGGCCTTCGAGAATCTCTATGACAATTGAGCGGGCAACGACATCCCGGCCTGCTAAATCTTTGGCCGTGGGTGCGTAACGCTCCATAAAACGTTCGCCGTCTTTGTTGATCAGATAGCCACCCTCACCACGACAACCTTCAGTGACTAGTACCCCGACACCATGTATGCCGGTGGGGTGGAATTGCCACATTTCCATATCCTGCAGGGGCAGGCCCGCTCGCAGCGCCATGCCGGCCCCGTCGCCGGTACACATCAGCGCATTGGTCGTAGATGCATAAATACGCCCGGCGCCACCAGTGGCCAGCACCGTAGCACGAGAAGCAACGTAAACCACTTCACCGGTTTCCATGCAGATTGCGATCGTGCCGGTAATGACCCCATCCTGGTTTTTCACCAGATCGACAGCAAACCACTCATTCAAAAAAGTAGTATTGGCCTTGAGGTTGCCTTGATACAAGGTGTGTAACAGCGCATGTCCGGTACGGTCTGCTGCCGCGCAAGTTCGCGCCGCCTGGCCGCCATTGCCATAGTCTTTAGATTGGCCACCAAACGGACGTTGATAGATACGGCCACTTTCCGTTCGCGAAAAGGGCAGGCCCATGTGTTCCATTTCGAACACCGCCTGGGGACCCTCTGAACACATGTACTCGATCGCATCCTGATCGCCAATATAGTCCGAGCCTTTTACCGTGTCGTACATATGCCAGCGCCAATCATCATCTGGATCGTCACTGGCAATGGCGCAGGTTATGCCGCCCTGGGCAGATACTGTGTGTGAACGCGTGGGGAATACTTTGGAGAGCACCGCAGTCTTCAAGCCGGATTGAGCAAGTTGCAGTGAGGCGCGCATGCCGGCACCACCGCCACCGATGATCAGGCCGTCGAATTCCATCTTCCGTAAAGTTGCCATAGATAGCTTTCCTAAAACTGCCAGATCAATCTGCAGGACCAGATCAAATAGATAAATAAAACCAGCAAGCAAACGATCTGGTAGATAAAGCGGATAATTGTCGCTGCCGGGACATGTGCCGGGCGCAAATAATCTGTGCCGATTGTCCACATGCCAATCCAGGCGTGGGCGGCGATAGATACGGCCGCGAGGGTGCTGAAGATCTGCATGGGCGTCGACCAGAAATAACTTGTCAAGCTGGCGTGAGTAACCGGCGTTGCCGTGAGGAAGAACCCCAGGATGCACAGCGTGTAGGCGCCGAGAACGACGGCAGTCACGCGCTGGATAACAAAATCCGCCAGACCACTGCGGGTTAAACTCAATACTTGCGTTACCATAATGATGCCCCCAGGCCCGCGGTGACGACCACAGTAACGATGATCACCACCCATGCATTGATGCGCGCAGCCTCCAGTGAATCACCGATATGGAAATCCATGAACAGGTGTTTGACCCCGGCCGCGATGTGAAACACCAGGACAAATATCAAAGCCAGAAAAATGAACTTCGCCAGTGGCTCCTGCATGAGCGCTGCAGCCTGGTCGAATCCCGCCGCAGATGACAGGGCCAGATCCAGCGCATAAAGCCCGAACGCCACGCCGACAAACAATGCCATGCCTGTCACCCGGTGGATGAAGGACACGATACCCACCAGCGGCAAAGAAATGGTAAAGAGGTTCAGGTTGACAGGACGATCTGTCTTCATTGATTCGAATCCTTTGTGGATTGGTGCTAATCAGCTCGCGAAAACGTGCGCTACAGGCCGGGGTGATTCTAGTGTCCTTGCGCGCTAAAGCCAAGAACTGTGGTCGCAACCGCTGAATAACCCATCCCGTCGAGCCCGATATACGCACCTTTCTGCGGATTGCAAGCAGACATAAATTTGACAGCCTGAGTTAACGTTTAATAGGCTGCATGTCCCGCCGCACAAAATGCAAAAAGCACATACTGCGGGTCTGCAAAAGCACAATAATTTCGATAGTTTAATCTGGGAGGATACATGGCGAATAAAGCCACTAAGACAGCAACGCTTGCAATAGAGGGTGTTGCTGAAACTATTGAATTGCCTATTTATGAGGGCACCGTCGGTCCTGACGTCATCGACGTGGGTAAGCTGACCTCACATGGTTATTTCACTTACGACCCGGGCTTTGTCTCCACCGCAGCCTGCGACTCTGAGATAACCTACATAGACGGTGACGCAGGCATCTTGCTGCACCGCGGTTACCCCATTGACCAGTTGGCCGATCAATCCGACTATCTGGAGCTGTGCTATCTGCTGCTGCACGGTGAACTACCAAGCCGGGAGCAACGCGACGAGTTCGTCAGCACCATCAAGAATCACACCATGGTGCACGAGCAGCTGCGACACTTTTTCAACGGTTTTCGTCGCGATGCACATCCAATGGCCATCATGTGCGGCGTGGTTGGCGCGTTGTCGGCGTTTTATCACGACTCAATAGACATTGATAACCCAGATCACCGCAGGATTACCGCTCACCGGCTGATCGCGAAGATGCCCACTCTGGCCGCAATGAGTTACAAATATTCTCAAGGCCAGCCCTTTATCTACCCACGCAACGACCTCAACTACGCAGAGAATTTCCTGCATATGATGTTTGCGACCCCCTGCCAGGATTACGAAGTGAGCCCGACCCTGGCCAAAGCCATGGATCGCATCTTTCTGCTGCACGCAGATCATGAGCAAAACGCTTCGACCTCAACCGTACGCCTCGCCGGTTCCACCGGTGCCAATCCGTTCGCCTGCATCGCCGCCGGCATCGCCGCGCTGTGGGGCCCCGCTCACGGTGGCGCCAACGAAGCCGTGCTCAACATGCTGCAGGAAATCGGCAGCGTGAAAAACATCGATAAATACATAAAGAAAGCGAAAGACAAAGACGACCCGTTCCGCATCATGGGTTTCGGCCATCGGGTTTATAAGAACTATGACCCCCGAGCCACAGTCATGCAGCAGACCTGTCGTGAAGTGCTCGAAGAACTGGGTGTTGAAAACGACCCGATTCTGGAACTGGCCCAGGCGCTGGAAAAAATCGCTCTGGAAGATGACTATTTCGTCAGCAAACGGCTTTATCCGAATGTCGACTTTTACTCTGGCATTATCCTCAAGGCGATTGGCATACCGGTAGAAATGTTTACCGTCATCTTCGCAACGGGTCGCACACCCGGCTGGATTGCGCATTGGAATGAAATGATCTCCAGCCCCTACAAGATCGGGCGACCACGACAGCTATACAAGGGCCACCCGAAACGCGATTACGTCGACATCGCCAAGCGCTAGGATAGAGTATTCTAAGGACGCGTCAGTCTGCGTAGCAGGCTCGATGTGTCCCAGCGGCCGCCACCCTGGGCTTGCACGTCTGCATAAAATTGATCGACCAACGCGGTGAGCGGCAAACGCGCACCCAGGGCATCTCCGGTGCGCAACGCAATGCCTAAATCTTTGCGCATCCAATTGACAGCAAAACCAAACTCAAACTGATCCTGGGCCATGGTCGACGCCCGATTCTCCATCTGCCAGGACTGCGCCGCCCCCTGAGAAATGACATCGACCACCTGATCCACATCGAGATCTGCGTGTTGCGCAAAATGCACCGCTTCCGCCAACCCCTGCAGGACTCCGGCGATACAAATCTGATTGACCATCTTGGTTAGCTGACCCGCACCCACCGGGCCGAGCAAGGCGTACTTCCTGGCGTAAGCCTCAAAAAATATTTCCGCGCGGGCAAAATCTTCATTGCGCCCGCCAACCATCACGGTGAGCGCGCCATTCTCCGCACCTGCCTGACCACCGGACACCGGCGCGTCCAGAAACCCCAGCTCAGCTTCCACACAGGCCTGATCGATTTCCAGCGCCAGTTCCTGGGAGGCAGTGGTGTGGTCGATCAACAGCGCGCCTGGAGACATGCCTGATATGGCCCCGCCTTCGCCCAGGGCGACAGAGCGAACATCGTCATCGTTGCCGACGCAAATGAAGACCACATCAGCTTCCGCGCACGCTAATGCCGGGGTGGCTGCCAGACTCAAGGCCCGGGCGCTATCCGCCTGATATTCATCCACCCACTGCTGAGCTTTTTCGATAGTGCGGTTATACACCGTGACGTCATAGCCGTTGCGAACCAGATGCCCGGCCATGGGATAGCCCATGACGCCAAGACCTATGAATGCTGCTTTTCTATCTGTGTTCAAAGATTTGCCTCAACTAGCTATAAGAGATCTTGCCTTGTTGCCGGGTACGCCGCCCTTCGCGCACATCGACCAGGTTAGCTTCCAGAGTCTTTAAATAGTCCGGCATGGTGCGGTGATGCTCCGGTGAGATCATATACTGGATGCCGTCAGGGTCCTGTAACCGTGAGGAAAACCAGCCTTGCTCATACAGACCTTCACCAACTGCCAGGATATCGTCGTGTTCACTACCAAAACCCACTATAGAAAGCTTTGGCTCGCCGTAGACAACTAAACCAAGATCTTCGCACCCGCTGATCAGGCATTGTCGGGCCTCGTCAATCTGCCGAGCACGGTCTTCATAGCCTTCTCGACCGAGATAGTTCAAAACCGCCCAGGCAGCGGCAATGGCACCGCCGGGGCGGGTACCGGCAAAGGTCGGCGTGTACATGTGGCCGCAGGGCCAGTCCTCGAAGTGGAAAACCTGTGCATCACGCATCGCCTTGTGACGGTACAGCACTGTCGAGGCACCTTTCGCCGCATAACCGTATTTGTGCAGATCGAGGGACATGGAGCTAACCCCCGGCAGAGAGAAATCGTAAGTCTCGATTTCATGTGCGGATATGGCTCGAATGAACGGATTGAGATAGCCACCCACGCAAGCATCTACGTGCAGCCACAGGTTCTGACGAACTGCGATGTCACTCAACGCATCAAGCGGATCGATCAAACCGTAGGGGAAACAAGGTGCAGAGCCGACCAGCATGATGGCTGCTTCCATCGCCACCGGATCAGCCTTGAAGTCGTCGCGACAAGGCACTCGAATAACCTTCAGCCCCATCAGGTGGGCACCTTTGTTAAAAGCCGGGTGTACGCTGTAGGGCGCGACGATTTCAGGCACACCGGCAACCGGGTTGTTTGCAGCGCGGTAGTCGCGACAGGCCTTGATGGCGAGCAAAATACTCTCAGACCCACCGGAAGTCATCGAACCAGTCGCTCCAGCGGGGGCATCCTGCAGAGACAGGGCTATATTGACGACGTCTGTTTCCATCTGCTTCAGGCTTGGAAAGGCCGCCGGACCCAGGCCATTTTCCGCGATGAACATACCGTAGGCGTCATGCGCGACCTGCATCACATCGTCGCCGGAGTGAAAAACGTAAACCGCGGCCTTGCCACTACGCCAATCTACATCATGACCACCCATCTCACGCATGGTGGACTGCAACTCATCCCAGTCCCGCCCCTTGGCTGGCAGGCTCGTCCGTTCAGTTTCCACCCCTGACTCCCCTTTTGATCTACTGGTTTTGGTTTCTGAGCTGATCATAACCCGATTTGGAGCCACCAGCGGCTATGAGTACACTGGTGGGCCAGATTGCCACGATAGACCGTAATGCCCGAACTCCGTGATCTACCGGCGGTAGATACACTCCTCAGCGCCCCTGAATTGCACCCATTGATCGACCAGCACGGCGTCAAGGCTGTACGCAATGAAATCCGACGTTTGCAAGCCGACATGCGCCAACAGCAGCAAGTGCCGGAATGGGGAATTTCAGCCGCGGGTTACGCAGCACCGATTGCAGCCACCTTGTGGTCACAAGCCTACACACCGGTCTTCAACATGACCGGCACCATCGTGCACTCCAACCTGGGTCGCGCACTGCTTAGCGAACAGTTATGGCAGGACATACAGCCACTTGTCACGCGTCCGATGAATCTCGAATACGACCTGCAAACCGGCAGCCGTGGCGATCGCGATGCCATCATCGAGCAACGATTATGCCGTCTGACGGGCTGCGAAGCGGCCACAGTGGTGAACAACAACGCCGCGGCACTGTTGCTGTGCTTGAACACCTTCGCGCTAGGCAAAAAAGTGCCTGTGTCCCGGGGTGAACTGATTGAGATCGGTGGCAGTTTCCGGTTGCCGGACCTGATGTCGCGCTCCGGCTGTGAACTGCTGGAAGTCGGCACCACCAATCGCACCCATGTGAAGGACTTCGAAGAAGTGCTCGACCAGGCCGCCATGCTGCTAAAAGTACATCCCAGCAACTACTTTATTGGTGGCTTCTCGCAAGAAGTGCATGCAAATG
>SMVB01188960.1_pt1 | contig 57983 bp, 50 predicted proteins | sample 2456461 | NCBI WGS metagenome assembly SMVB01 (sample SAMN11095934, study PRJNA526329) | marine sediment metagenome | biome: Marine sediment; feature: Surficial sediment; material: Deep marine sediment; isolation source: Hadal surficial sediment | place: Pacific Ocean | collected 2014-05 | depth...
TAATCCATTTCCGTGCGCATGAAGCAGCGATAGGCATCTTCAGGTGTACATACTATAGGCTCCCCACGCACGTTAAATGAAGTATTCACTACAATGGGGCAGCCTGTACTGTCTTCGAAGTGACTGATGAGATTATGAAATCGTGGATTGGTCTCTGAATGTACAGTCTGCACTCGCGCCGAATAATCGACATGTGTTACAGCCGGAATATCTGAGCGCGGTATCCTCAATCTGTTGATGCCGGTTAGGTTCTTTTCTTCTTCCATCATAGACCGACGCTTTTTTGCTCGGACAGGAGCCACAACAAGCATATATGGACTTGGTCTGTCTATTTCGAACCAGTCAGAGACACACTCTGCTTTAACAGCAGGTGCAAATGGTCGAAATGATTCACGATACTTGATTTTGAGATTCATCACGGATTGCATCTCTGGGTTGCGTGGGTCACCAATAATTGACCTGGCACCCAGTGCGCGTGGCCCGAATTCCATACGTCCGTTAAACCAGCCGATAACTTTCCCATTTTCCAGAAACCCAGCGAGTTTCGGCATCAGAGTCTCGTCATCAAGCTGGGTATATGGGGCATTCTCCGTATCCAGGAATGTTTTTATCTCATTGTTGCTGTAACAGCAGCCGAGAAATGCACCACACATCTTGTCGCTACTGCCGTTTGACGTGCGCGGGTTCTCAAGATAGCCATGCCAAATCGACAAGGCAGCGCCAAGCGCGCCACCTGCGTCACCAGCAGCGGGTTGAATCCAAATATCCTTGAACGGACCCTCACGTACAATCCGGCCATTTGCCACACAATTCAGAGCGACGCCCCCGGCGAGACATAGAAAGTCGACATCCAATTCCTTTTGAATCGTGTTGGAGAGTCGCAGAACCACTTCCTCAGTTACAAGCTGAATGGAGCAGGCAATATCCATTTCCTTTTGGGAGATCTGGGATTCTGATCGTCGCGGTGCACCGTCAAAAAGAGCGTGAAATTTATTGCTCGTCATCGTCAAACCGGTAGCGTAATTAAAGTAACTCATTTCCAGCCTGAAAGTACCGTCATCTTTGAGATCGAGCAAGTTATCGAGAATTAGATCCGCATATTTGGGCTCACCATAAGGGGCCAATCCCATCAACTTGTATTCACCGGAATTCACTTTGAACCCGGTGTAGTAAGTAAATGCAGAATAGAGAAGACCGAGACTGTGGGGAAAGTCAATTTGCCATTGCGGTAGCAACGTACTTTTATTGCCCAGCCAAATTGATGTAGTAGCCCACTCGCCTACTCCATCCATACATAATACTGCAGCCCTTTCGTAGGGGCTGGGGTAGAAAGCTGAAGCGGCGTGAGATTCATGATGTTCACTAAATAATAAGGAAGGAAGCTGATTCTCCGAGATGCCACTCAGCCCGGCGAGGTTGCTTCTCAGCGTTTTTTTCAGGAACAACTTGTCCTTTAACCAAATTGGCATGGCCGCAACGAAAGATCGAAACCCTCTTGGGGCATATGCCAGGTAGGTTTCCAGCAAGCGCTCAAATTTCAATAAAGGTTTGTCGTAAAACACTACGTAATCAACGTCTGCGAGGCTTATTCGCGCTTCTTTCAGACAGTAGGATATGGCTTTTCCTGGAAACCGGGCATCATGCTTTTTACGTGAGAAGCGCTCTTCCTGCGCTGCTGCAACAATTATCCCATCAACAAGCAGAGCAGCCGCACTGTCATGATAGTAGGCAGATATCCCCAAGATTCGAATTGTCATAGCTTAGTGTCCTAATTAACACACAACATCATCGCCACCATTGTGCAATGGACAGTGGTTATTCACACGTTGATTACATTGTTCGGGCAATGTACCCAGCTGTTCCTGTGTCGGGGGTGAGGTTTGATTTTTCCCATGGCCAAACCATGGATTACATTCGTGACTTCGGCGGTCTGTGCAATATCCAAGTGGCGGTTAATGTGGCGAATGGCTTCGGTGTTCAATTTCTGCATTTCATCCAACAACCGCAGCTGCTGCAAAAAACTGCTAAACACAAAGACTTTGCCGCTCTCAACGCGTTTTCTCAAATATTCAGAGAAAGGTAATCCTTCCCTAAACTTAGTATAGTTCGTGGTCATAGCCAATATTCCATAGCGCCTGATTTTACGCTATTTTGTAAATACCAACGTGGCTTGGCTGATTCTCAGAATATCGGCTTTCTAAATGGACGGCAACGGCATCAAAACAATGATTAGAGTCATGAACATATATGTTGATCTTGATGGAACCCTGGTTAAATCAGATCTTTTGCAGGAGGGGCTTGTCTGCCTGCTCAAACAAAGGTTTATTTATATTTTTGCAATGCCATTTTGGCTTTTAAAAGGAAAAGCGTTTTTCAAGACCGCTATTTTTACCCGGCTGAACACCGATTTCTCAAACTTGCCATTCACTCAGGAGTTACTTGACTACCTGCAACAGGAAAAAAGCAAAGGCAGAAAAATTATTCTGACAACGGGCAACAGTATTGAAGTTGCAAATGCCGTCTGCGGCCAATTACCTATATTTGACGGAGTAATTGCCACCGAAAACCAAAACATGGTGGGGAACAAAAAATTGGAAACCATAAGACATCATGCCGGGGGTGAACCGTTTTCTTATGCCGGCAACAGTGCCGTAGACCACCCCATCCTGCTTGCCTCGGCTGAGCCAATCCTGGTCAATCCCAGCGCTTCACTAAGAAAAAAATGGAGGTCACTCGATGCCTTCAAAACAATAGAAAGTCAAAAACCCGGCTACTTCAAGCTCTTGATCAAATCAATGAGAGTGCATCAGTGGGCAAAAAATATTCTTCTTTTTGCTCCGCTATTTTTGGCGCACAAGGCAAACGATCTCGAAGTATTGACGAGCGTGGCAATCGGGTTTGTTTCATTTTCCCTGATTGCATCCGGAACCTATCTCCTCAATGACCTGCTTGATATTCCAGCTGACCGGCAACACCCGGTCAAGCGCCATCGTCCCTTTGCTGCGGCAGAATTACCCATATCGTTTGGCCTCTTCGCCATTGCCGGTCTTTTGGGGTTCGGTGCACTTCTTGCATATATGGTATCGCTTGAATTCCTGGGGATGTGCGGAATTTATTTGATCGGCACGCTGGCTTATTCATTTTATATCAAGAGTTATATTATTCTGGACGTCATTACTCTTACTGCCTTGTACATCATCAGGTTGTTTTCAGGTGCTGTCATTGCCGCAACCAGCCTTTCGTTCTGGTTGCTGGGATTTGCGATGTTCGTATTCCTGAGCCTGGCATTCCTGAAGCGCTGCACGGAGCTTGGATTCCATGGATCTGTGGGAAATGAATCCCTGGCCGGCCGCGATTATCGGATTGAGGATCTTTCCCTGATCCGGTCCATGGGTGTTGCTTCGAGCTTCGTATCGGTCCTGGTAATCGCAATGTATATCAATAGTGAGGACGTTATTTTATTGTACCGGCACGCGCAGACTCTATGGGTGATCTGCCCGGTGGTGCTCTACTGGCTTATGCGCATGTGGATAAAATCAAATCGTGGCGAATTGCATGATGATCCGGTTGAGTTCTCCATTAAGGACCCGGTATCCTTGCTTTGCGGTGCGATCGTTGTCGTCACACTTCTTGCTGCTATTTAATACCTGTTACATCGTCTATTCAGCCAGCCGCAGGTCGTAAACAACAAAGCTGCCTGTCTTGACCACTATCGCATATCTCAACGCATGATCAATTTCGGTAACAAGGTATGGATATTCCGGATATTTTTCATGAATTGCGCCCAGGCCGGTTTCTTCCAGCCTAAGGAATGCCTGGCGCATAATCGTATGGAACAGCCCGGAGTATTTACTGGGCATCCCTTCATAATTGAACCCCAGTAAATCGGTCATGCGATCGCTCCAGAACTTCGTGAATGCCGGTGATCCAAGCATGATGTTGCCGTCATGATGCTCCTGAAAGAAAATCGGGTAATCCGGCAATGCGTCGCGGAAATACCGCATGTATGGAGGAATGATCAGTCCGCTTCCCGCCGGTATCATTGTCCTGATCTCGGTAATTAACTGTAGAAATTCAGCCAGACTGAGGCGGCTCATCGCATCCACATCAGGAGTCGATGGTGGTTGCGTTCGGTCTGCCATGCGAATTTTAAAAATATTGCGCTCTTTCGGGTAGGTCACAACTGCACCCCTGACAAACCGCAAACCGGGGCCGCTGTAGAGATTGGTGCCACCAGAGTTTGCGGCAGCAAGATAATGATCGATACCCGGTACCTCTCCTGCCTGCCACGCCCACTTGCTGTATTGAACAGATGAGGCAAAACGACCCTTGCCTAACCCGGTGGCTATCAAAGCCAGGTTGATGAATACGATGAGCAGCACCGCTGCCGGGGCCAAGAAGTTACGGGGCTTATCAAGACTCCAGTTACCCGAAAATCGCAGCAGGAAGTGATGCAGTATCCGGGAGATGATCACTATCAAAGGAAAGAATGAAAAACTCAAAAGACGATAGCCTGGTGTCAATGCAGATAGCAGATACACCAGCGGCGTGGGCATTATCACTGCAAAAAATAATTCGATGGCTGCGCCGGCAAGAAAAAGACAGGGAATAGCGCCCGCAAACCAAAAACTTCGATGGTTTGCATATCCGGGGAACAGGCGTGAATAAACAAAAAGCGGCAAAAAAATCAGTCCGATGAGCCGGGTTGTATGTAGCGGGTATACCAGTAACTGATATAAAATGGAGAAATCATCTGCTTCATTCTTGATCAGCATCGAGTACCAGTTCCCATAGCTCAGACTGACGGAAAGAGTCGTTGGAAGCTCAAAAAAGATCATTTTGATGAACATCGGTGTTGCACCAAAAAGTATCGCTGCTACCCACGCCGCCAAAACAGGGTACTGCCGTTTTTGCACGGCATTGGGAACCAGCGCCAGGGTGAGCAAACCCAGAAGAATAAAACCCGCTGTAGGATGAACGTAGCAGCTGACCCCAGCCACCACCAGTCCAGCTGCGGGTTTTCCATTCAGCACACATAAATAGCTGATGGCGGTCAGCACAGCAAAAATTGTCCTGAAAGAAAAATTTTGATAGCCGTCATGAGGCAGCAATGAAGTGCCGTGGCCAGCAACACCGGTAAGAACGGCAACTGGATAAACGAGTGCTGCTACCAGAGCGGCAATGATGATAGCCGAACTCGTTGCCAGTTCTTCACGAGTGCGTGACAGGCCCATGTAGGCAATGGTAAAAACGGCGAAATTAAAAGCAGCGTGCGCCAAGAAACCAGCAATCAGAAAGGACCATGGCTGGTCATATAACCAGTCCAGCAGGAAATATATGGGTGGCCTGGCAAAAGAATAGGCAATGTTGGATGGATCTGAATCCGTTGTGATCTGATCAAGCTGGCTGATCAGAAAAAATGTTCCTTCTGGCACATGCGGACCGAAAGCAAGCCAGTTAACTACAGGAAGGATACCGAGCAGAAAGAGCAGTGAAAAAATTGCGAATTTTACAAGGCTGCTTTCCACGGGCTCATCGATCAGGGCTTTCACTTCAAATCTGGAGGGCCGTGTTGTCACTTTGCCACGGATTTGTCTTTAAGTTCGAGAAACGAAAAGTAGCCTTCCTCGTTGTTCGCTTCATCAACCAGCCAGATGGTGCTCAGTTTGTAATAGCGGGAAATAAAATCCGGGTTCTCGTGAATCCATGTTGCAACCCTGCTGCCCCGCGGGAAATGGGTGTCAATCAAGCGGGCAATATCAACCGGGTTGTCCTCGGAAGCCAGGATGCCGCCATCAGCGAATTCCCGGGAAATCATAAAGTAGGTCGGCAGCCGCCTGAAACTGTAGTCAAGGTCCATCTTTTCATGACCAGCCCAGCCCTTACCGAGCCCGTCAATCTCCATGCGTGCGATATGCGGATCAGTCAGCCCCGCAAGATCGTGCACTTCCATGTCAGCGAAATAACCAATGGCGCCAATTGCCCTGGTTGCGACGCTTTCAGTGGAATGAGTCTTGTAATCGTTGAAAAATTTTCCAATCAATGACAGGCGGGCAACATGCCACCTCTCTGCAACCACACCCCTGTAATTACCATGCTGACGGCTCGGTTTGGCAAACACACTGCTTTCCATGGGCGTTGAATGGAAAACTGTTGCCAGACAGGATATCCCCAGAGCGAATATCGCAAGTGCAATTTTTCGAGGTGAATTCTTTATAGCAGGCGAGAGATATTGCAACGCCGCTGCCAACAGAAGATAAATGAAGGGAATTACCGGGACCATGAATCGATACATGGCCATGTAATCCCCGCCAACTGCAACGATGTAAGAAGTATAAGCGCCACAGACGAGCAGGCACAGGACCCATCCAACGTGTTGAGTCGCCAGTGCTCTTATAGAACGAATTGACTTTTCGCCCTGCCATCCGGGGAAACCCCTCTCCCAAATGACCAGGAACATCGGCAGCATGAGAGGTAACAGGTAAAAAGCGGCAAAATAGGTGACGTATTGGCCGCCTCGTAAAACCTGGTTGATCCCACCGCCAGTCTTGGCGTAAAAAGTATTCGGCAAAGGATCACCGAAATAATCAAGACGCCAGTAGAAATAAAGTGAAAAAGGAATCAGGAAAACGAGTGATGGTACGACTAAATCGAGGGCCACCTGCTTGAATCGCCCAACGGCCAGAAAACCACTCAGGCCCAGGAACAATGCAAACAATAATAACCCCTCCGGGCGCAGCAGAGTCCCCACCAGAGCGAGCAAAAACGAAAATACGAGTTCAAATTTCGATCCTGTCTGCCAATAGCCGGCAAAGAAATAACATGCAGCCAAAAACGCCAGGCCAAACAATACGGTTTCCATACCACTTCCGGCCCATGCCGCGAGCGGCCCGGATGCTGCCAACAGCAAACAAACCATCAGGGATACACCGCCATTACAAGCAAGGAAGCGTTGGGCAAACCTGCGGCTGAACTCAATAATCCCCAGCGCCGAAAGTATTCCAATTGTCAGTGTTGCGGAATAAAGATTGAAACCAAGTTTGATCAAGGCGGCACAGATGACCACCCAAAGGAAGTTCGTATACCCCTCAACCGGAACCTCAGAAGCATTCCAAAGCAGCCCTTTGCCGCTTGCCCAGTTGTTTGCATACCTGAACGTGATATATGCATCTTCAACGATGACATGCAAGAACAGGGCGTGTAGAACAAAGCAAGTCAACAGCGACAGATACGCCAAAAAATAAAGATTAAAACTGCGTGACGGACTCGCAAGCTCCAAGCGTCCTCCAAATATTGATTTTTAAGCGTCCAGATTCATGTTGAGCGTAGGTCAATAAGCAGTAAAAAGTAAATTTTTTCTCGCTCTATTCGTGGTATCAACCGGCATCTCAAGCAATGTGAGGACTAGCTAGAGGCTCAGTCGCTTGAAAAGCTTTTCCGGAATATTGCGAATTATCAGCATAATAATACGCCAGTAAATCGGTGCATAAATTTGATCCCGTTCCTTTTCAATGCCCGAGAAAATAACTCGGGCTATTGTGTCAGCCTGGGCCCACATCAAGCCCTTCGGAAATTGCGCCGTCATGGGCGTATCAACGAAACCCGGTTTAATATCTAGTACATGAATACCGGACTTGTACAGTCGATTGCGCAGACCCTGCAGATAAATCGATAACATTCCTTTGGCGGAACCGTAAATATAGTTGGATTGCCGCCCCCGTTCTCCAGCCACGCTGGTGATCACGGCCAAATGGCCATGGCCTTGCGATTCCAAGCTGTTGGCAATATGCGTCATCAGCGATATGGCGCTAATGGCATTTGTGTTGAGTGCTTCCAGCGTCAACTCGAAGTCGTTTTGACAGGCGTATTGATCGGGCAGTGTTCCGTGGGCAATTATGACGATATCCACCGCACCCAGAGTTGAAAACGCTTTGTCAACTTTGGCTTTATGGGCGTCGAAATCATTTGCCTCAAAATCATCCTGGTCGACTGCTGAAGCACCGCAAGCCTCCAGGTCTCGAGCGATCTGACCCTGTCTCTCCCTGTTGCGTGAGAGCAAATAGAGCCAGTCACCACGCTTCGCGAACCGTTGGGCCAGGGCCGCCGCAATCGCCGATGTAGCGCCGATGACAAGTACGCGATTCAAGCGTCAAATGCCCAGTCGAATCGACTGCATCGAATTGAACACTTTGTCTGCACCATACCGCGTTCGCACATTCCTGAATTCCTCCCACTTGGCATAACTTTGTTTGAATGTAGCCTCTGACATTCTTGCATCTTTGGTGAGATACAATCGACCACCATAGTCCAGCACGATACGGTCGAATTCGTTTAGAAGTTTAAATGGATTTCGGTCCAGTTTAAAATCCAGTGTCAGTGTGTAGCCTTCCATGGGAAATGACAATAAATTGTTATTTTCGCACCCGAATATTTTCAATACGCTCAGAAACGAAGTTTGACCGGACTTGGCGATGTTCTCAAGCATTCCCTTGACACCAGTGTATCCCACGTTCTTCGGCAACACGAACTGGTATTGAGTGAATCCTTTTTTGCCATAAATGCGGTTCCAATCCTGGATGCGGTCGAGCGGGTAGAAAAAAGGATCATAGTGCGCGTGACGAGACGCTTTTTTGCCGATTAAGCGCCGGTAATAAATATTGTTGAGGAGTTTGACTGAATTGCGATTCAGTAGAGCACCTGGCAGGGAGAAAGGTAACTTGTACGTTCTTGCATTTCCGCTGCCAAGATCTCCTTGCACGGAGTGCTCGCCCAGGATAAGCCGTGACCTCCCCAGGGACCGCCCTGTGGCCAGGCTATCGACCCAGGCGACCGAGTAGGTTTTATCTTTGTACTCTTCGAAAAGCTCCAGGCACTCTTGCAGGTTTCTGGCCTTGAGTATCGTCTCGTCGATAAATGCGCTGCTGATTCGCCGCAAGACAAAAGTGGCCTCCAGAATAATTCCTGTCAGACCCATGCCGCCGCAGGTCGCGTGGAAGAGATCTGCATGCTCCTCACGGGAGCACTGCAGGATTTCTCCAGTTCCCAACGCGATTTTGAAGGACTGCAAATGATCGCAAAAACTGCCTTCAATGTGATGGTTTTTTCCATGTACGTCGCTGGCAATGGCTCCGCCTACAGATATGAACTTCGTTCCGGGTGTGACCGGCAGAAACCAGCCTTGTGGTACATATGTCGAAAGGATCGTCGCGAAGCTGGTGCCGGATTCGCAGGACAAAGCTCCAGTGGATGGATCAAAATGCACAAAATCCGCCAGGTGCCTGGTGCTTATCAAGTGAGGTGCGAGCGAACTATCGCCGTAACTCCGGCCTAGTCCGCGGGCAATCAAGTCCGGACTATTTTGCCTGGCAAGTAGGCGGCTTACATCCTGGAATGTTCGAGGCGTGTATATTTCAGCGTCAACCGAGGGATAATTGCCCCAACCAGTCAGCTTCACTTATGAATCCTCAGGTTCAAAAACATGAGTCCTGGTTCCCCAGGGTCGCTGAGGCAGCGACAAATGCACATTTCCTGATATTAATGCAGACTTCATGCGCAATGATGTTCATTAATTTGCGGTTCCCTTCAAATCCCGCCGGATTGGCGGGTCAAACTGCAGCGTTTTACAGATGGCGGCAACATTTGCGAGTCCCTGGACACGGCCTGAAAGACCGGCCCTATTTCCCGGATCCTGTCTCTTTGCAATTACGCCTGCCCTGGGGGAGGGTCAGGTACAGCCCAGCAGTGACTCCCACCAGCATGATAAGGCCCATCAAGATTAATATTGCGGGACGAATCAATTTTATATCAGTGACGAGGTGCATCAATTCCAGACCATGAATTGCTCCCGCGGCCTTTCGTGCCCGGGTCAGTAAAGTACCCACGTTTATATCGCCAGTCTGGTGATTGACATAAAAGTCAGTGCCGGCATGATCGCCGTCAAACTGCAAAAGCGAGGTGGGCAGGGGCCCCCACGGGTAAAGAACATTATGTTTGGTCAGGGTTGTGTTCGAGACCAATTGACCAGTGATTTTATAGCGATCACGAACTATAGATTCGGCGATGCGGGGCGTGACCATGAAATAATCACCACTGCCTGCACCGATTATTCGCGGTGGGCCGGTGGAGATTTCGAACACGTAGTAAAGTTGATTTTGAATTTTTTTGATGTTCAGAATATTGATTGCCACACCAGGGTCAATGTCAGCCTGCACCTTTGCAAAAGCCGCTGCCGGTGAGATCGTGGCATCCCGGAATAAAGCGATATTCGTATCCTGGCTGATATTCACACTGATCCGGCCTGTGGGTATCGCGATCATGATTCCACTGATGACCCAGATGAACATAAAAATACCCATGTAGGTAAATATGGATTTATGAAGCTTGTGTAACTGTTTACGCAGTCGTCTCTGCACCATGGCTGATTCCCGGATCAGTAAATTCCTAAGACCTTAACAATATGATAATCATCATCTTACAAAAAAATCACACCGCACCGGCTGCTCTTACCGGCATTCCTTCATCAATCAGTCTACAACCTTGAAACACCGAGCGTTGAAGGTCAAGCAGCATCATCAACGTTTATCCAGCGCCAACTGTAGGGGAACAAAATACAGGGTACAGTACGGTATTGATTGGCCTTTATCACCTGACCCTGGAGGTCAAATGCCCGAACTGCCCGAAGTAGAAACCACCCTCAGGGGCATTTCCCCAATTCTGTCCGGCCGGGTAATCAGCGAGCTAAGGGTGCGTAACGCGGCCCTGCGCTGGCCGGTGACAGATGAGGTACAACAAGCTTGTGGACAGCGGGTGCTTGGTTTGCATCGCCGGGCGAAGTACCTGCTGATCACCCTGGAAACCGGTGGGCTGATGATCCACCTGGGAATGTCCGGTTCATTGCGCATTTGCAATGAAGAGGACGAACCGCGCAAACACGATCACGTGGATATCGTACTCGATGGCGGACGCTGCCTGCGATTCAACGATCCACGCCGTTTCGGGCTGTTCTGCTGGTGGAATGCACCGGTAAACCAGCATCCCCTGTTACGCCATCTTGGCCCGGAACCTCTGCAAGATGGTTTTTCGGGTGCTTATCTGTACCAAATCGCTCGCGGCCGTCGCGGGGCCGTAAAAAACTTCATAATGGACGGAAAAGTTGTGGTGGGTGTGGGCAACATTTATGCTTCCGAGTCTCTATTCATGGCCGGCATCTCCCCGGCCCGGGCTGCGGGCAGGATATCAGAGCAGCGATTTGATGCCCTGGTTGCGGCGATCCGAGACGTCTTGAGTCGAGCCATCCGTCAAGGAGGCACAACACTACGGGATTTCGTCGGCTCGGATGGCCAACCCGGATACTTCGCACAGGAGTTGTTGGTCTACGACCGGGAAGGAGCGCCCTGTTTCCAGTGCAATACAGCGATCAGAAAAAAAGTGATCGGGCAGAGATCCAGTTTCTATTGTCCCGCCTGCCAAGTATAGGAATTTCTTCAACCCCTACTTTCCACCGCCTGCCTGATCTTCGATTTCTTCTTTCTTTTTGTCCAGGCCATCAAGGTAGTCTTGTTCGAAGTTCTCGAATTTGTTCATCATCTGAATTTGCGGGCCGATAAAAGTATCTTCCACGGCGGGTGTCGGCGGTTCCGACCACAAGGCCAGGGCAAGTAACATAACAATGATCAGCACGAGCAGGAAACGCATAGGCCGGTCCGTGTCATCGTGAGAGAAGAAACCTGATTATTCTAGCAATTCTTTCTGACAAGCACACTGGAGCGTGGTTTTCTCAGGGTCCGGTGTGAGATTTGCCGTGATGAGAAACTGGTGGAATTCAGTTCCGGGCACCCAAAACAGGGCCGGATTGCACGCTGCTCGGGTCGAAGACTTGATTTGAATAGCCGTTCAATGCTCTGAGTGTTGATTTGCATCCAAAATTGAACCGGCTTTGGAGTGAACCCCTGGATTTGGACCAAATGGGTCAGAAATACTGTCAAGCAGATTGACTACTGTAGCCGGGGCAATTCGAAGTGTAAATACATGCTATTTTTGGTTCAAATTCCAGCGCAAATGAACACCGCTGTTGTTTGTGCGTTCATACAATGAAATCCGATTCACTCCCATACACGAATTATTGTGGTCTGATCCCGATTCTTTGTACAAGAACCGCAAAACAATTCAGTAATACCTGAATATTTATGCGAACGAATAAATTATCATGATATTGTCAGTAAAAATAACAAAACAACTGCGAACGCATAAATACATTGCTAAAACTGGTATTTAATGCTATTTTTATGCGAACGAGTAAATTACGGCGTAAATATTGTGTCCATCAAAATTAATAATTTGCACGATTTAAGTTTAATCGTGAGAAAAGTCAGAAAAAATCAGTCACTGGATCAATCGACACTGGGTTTGTTGTCTGGTAACGGTATTACTTTTATCAGTAACTTTGAAAATGGCAAAGAAACCGTAGAGATAGGACGGGTGTTTAAAGTGCTGGAAATGCTGGGTATCGATATATATCTCGATTTACCCCCCTCGCTTTCGCAAAAGGAGCTAGTAGAAATCCAGGATTATGTTAAAAATTTAGCAGATGATTCAAAATAATGCGCAAACTGAATGTCTACATAAATGCAGATCAGGTTGGAGTATTGTCAGAAGAGAATGATATCTGGGCGTTTACCTACACGCCGGGCTGGTTGAATAACCCTCAGGGTTTCCCTTTATCCAGGTATATTGTTCTGGCAGAACAAAAGCAGACTGATGGCTCTACCAGACGCCATATTCAGTGGTATTTTGATAATCTTTTACCAGAAGAGGGTGCAAGAGATTTACTCGCACGCGATGTGAAAGTTACGGCAGCCGATGCTTTTGGTTTGCTGGAAGCCTGCGGAGCGGAATCTGCGGGAGCAATTACATTATTAATACCGGACAGGCAATGGCCTGCTGGTAGTGTTGTGCCTCTATCTAGAGAAGAACTCAGTCACAGAATTTCGCGCTTGCCCGATGTGCCCTTAAATGCTGATTCGGCAAAGCGTATGTCACTTGCGGGTGCGCAACATAAAATGCTGCTGATAGAACATAAGGGTGATTTTCTAGAACCCATTGGCCAAATGCCATCTTCTCATATTTTAAAACCGGAACATTCAAAGCCTCATCTTTGCTGGCAGACCGTAAGGAATGAATGGTTTGTAATGAACCTGGCTGCTAAGTTAGGTTTAACCGTACCAAAAACCACAGTCAGTTATGTCCCGGAACCGGTCTACATCATCGAAAGATTTGATCGAGTAGGCCGCTATCCTGAACAAAACCGCTTGCATGTACTGGATGGCTGCCAGTTGCTCGGTTTAAGCCGGTCGGACAAATATACCCAAAGTGATGTAACGCAATTAAATGATTTCAGTAATATTTGCCGCAGCAAAGGCTTAACCAAATTATCAATATTTAAATGGGCATTATTTAATGCATTGGTTGGTAATGGCGATGCCCACCTGAAAAACCTGAGCTGTTTTCTAGGCCCAAAGGGTTTCGAACTTGCCCCATTTTATGACCTGCTGTGTACAGCAATCTACGAGGAACAAGGGACACATCTAAGCGCTGAACTTTCTCAATCCATGGGCAATGCGAAAACTCTGGAAGAATTAAGCTACCCAGACATTCTGGCGTTTGGGCGTAAGCTGGGATTACCAGAAAAACTGTGTAAAAAAGAAACCAATAAAATACTGTTGGAAATTATCCCAGTTGCAGACGAATTGTATAAACAAGTGCAATCCAATAACGATGCACAAAATATTGCTGGTGAATTAAGAATGCTGCGTGAAATTATTGAGTTAGTGGTAAAAGAAATGGTGCGCAAAATTCAGGCCCAAGGTTAAACCATCCATTAGTGTTTGATCAGATATTTCTCGTTATTTGAGTATATTTACTGGTTTTTGTATCGGCAGCCTCTAACTTTCGCTCGTCGCAAAATCGGAAATCAGACGGGATTGCTCTCGCACCAAGTCTGCACCCCAGGGCAGCCTCTCGGCCGTTACAGGTCCTCAACTTCCCAGACACAGCCAAATTCTTCTGTCACCAACGGTGTAAAACTGACCCCCTGGCACCGGTTTAGAATTGACCCCCCTCATGTACGCTCCGCACTCAACAAGAACAGGAGTGCGGCATGTTGGGAATGGAGGGATTTGTGGATATTCAGGTATTACATCGGCAGGGAATGAGCATCAAGGGCATCGCCCGGGAGTTGGGTATTTCCCGTAACACGGTGCGAGGCCTGCCATGATGAGAGGGCGGTGGCGTTCAGTTGTAAGCGACGCGGTTTCTGCCCCAGCTGCGGAGTGCGCCGAATGGCAGACAGCGCGAAAGGGTCAGTATTGAAGGTATCCTACCCCATAAATGGGTGGTATGATCTGTGCCGTATCCGAGGATTTCAGGCAATATAGTGGTTGAATGAGCTATACTCCGCGCGGGCTATACCCGTCCGAACTATTACAGCAATTCTTTCTGATTGGGCTTGTTTTTCGCCTTTGGGCTGGCTTCCATGGGGTCAATCAAGTGGATTTTCTTGCCACCGAAAAAAACTTCCTTGAACTCGCTACGACTGACTGAAACATAGCGATCATTGCCACCAACTTCAACCTGTGAGCCTTCCCTCAACGCATAACCGGCGTTATCGACACGCACGACCATGGTTGCCTTTTTTCCTGTGTGGCAAATGGTCTTCAACTCCTCGAGCCGGTCTGCCCAGGCAAGCAGGTAGTGACTGCCCTCAAACAGTTCACCCTGAAAATCAGTACGCAAGCCAAAACAAAGTACAGGGATGTTAAGCCGGTCGACAATTTCGCCCAGACCGTAGACCTGCTCCTTGCTCAGAAACTGTGCTTCATCGACCAGGACGCAGTGCACGTTCTCCTGCTCGAGATGCTGCTGAACCTGGCAGAACAGATCATCCTCCCGCTCAAAAGCATTGGCTTGCGACTCCAGTCCGATACGTGATTTGATCACCCCGACCTGGTGACGATCGTCCAGTGCCGGCGTGAACAGCAGGGGCTTCAATCCACGCTCCCGGTAGTTATGCGCCGACTGGAGCAATACCGTGGTCTTGCCGGCGTTCATGGTCGAATAATAAAAATATAGCTTAGCCATTGCTGCCTAACTCCCCAGGAACTCATGCACCAGAGCCAGGGCTTCCTGGCGTTGTGTCAGAACCAGCAATACCAGTAGATCACCGGGCCGGGCCTGTTTCAGGGCCTGCCCTGTAGCGTTTTTCGGGCTGGGGAACAAGGATATGGCTTCATCAGCTATGCCTGTCTGCAGAGCCGCCTCACGGATAATCCCGGGCACCACGAAAGGTTCCCTGCCTCTTTCATAACCCGGCAACTCGCAAATCATCAATTGATCGGGTTCCATCGAACATGCCGCCCGGGTCAGTGCTTCAATGTCCTTGTCCAGACGATCTCCCGCCTGCCCCATCAACAATATGACGCGATTCTTCTCGACCCGCCTGACCGCATCTACAAGAGCTAACATGCCGTGCTCATTGTGTGCAAAATCCACCAGGATGCGAATTCCTTCGTGTTCGAACCAATTTCCACGACCCGGGTTATCGGACTCATCACCACGAAAGGCTGAAAGACCATCTCGAATGGCCTCATCCCCGATTCCCAACACAATAGCCAGGGACATTGCTGCCAGTGCGTTACTTATGTTGTAGCGTACAACACCACCCAAGGCCGCCGGGATATTTTCGACCGCCACGACTTTTCTCTCTCTTGTCCCGCCCTGGAGTCCACTAACGGCACAAAGCCAGCCGTCTTTGAGATAACAAGCCGCCCCTCCTTCAGCCAGGGCACTGTTAAGTACTGGATTGTTCGCATTCAAACTAAACCATGAAACGGTATTGTCCAGCCCCGCCGCATAGCTAACCACTCCTTCGTCATCCGCATTGAGGACCAGGGGGTCTTGTTCTTGTAGAGCCCTGCGCACGATGAACTTGGCCGGAATCAACTCAGCCACCGTGTTGATACCATAATCTCCCAGGTGATCAGCGGCGACGTTGGTGACAAGGGCGGCATTGGCTCTTTCTATTCCCAGCCCCCGGCGTAACAATCCACCACGAGCTACTTCCAGAACAGCCATTTCCAGATCCTGCTGGCGCATCAACATCCGGGCGCCCCCGGTACCGGAATAATCACCGCTGTCTATTACTCTGTCGCCAACACGTATGAAATCGGTTGAGGTCAGCCCGGCCCGGTAGCCGGCAGCGGCCATGATGGACGCAGTCATTCGCACCGTGGTCGACTTTCCATTGGTGCCGGTCACCAGAACAACCGGAACGGTATGAAGGGCATTCCAGTCGATATCATCAGGTGAGGGCAGGGAATCCGGCGCGTAGACCAGGGTGCCTTCTCCGTAACCGAGGGAAATCTCATCGTCGTCCCACAAAAAAGGTACGTCGAACTCCCGGGCTGCGCACTGCAAGGCCAAAAGCGCCGGATTTCTTTCTTCGTCAAACAAGCGATTGAGCCTTGGATTTTCTTTATTGCTGTCCGGGGCGTCTCCTTCTCCACAAGCATGCATGGCGCTTGCCCAAGCCAGCTCATTCAATTCACACATGGAATACAGCACATCAACCGGTGCAGATATCAACAGGCTGGCCCCGCCCTCAAATACGCGGTAGCAAGTCTTTTCATCCGGATATCCAACAACATCCAGCCACTCAACAGCAGCCTTTTCCCAGGCATGGATTACTGCTTCCGGCGGCCCGTCGATGGCCACATCGATAATGGCGGCGGGAAATCCCCAAAACAGATTGGCACCAGTCAATCTCCGGCTATCTTCCAACTTCATTTTCATGCGCTCAAATTCCACTAACCTTCAATCTGCATCAGTCCCACGAGTCATGGCGCCGGCCAGGCAGGTCTGGGTACCGGGCTGGACTGAACTCCATATACCGGCTATGGGGTGAAGGAAGTTCGGTGTCCAGGCATAGCTGGACAAGCCAGGGCCGGGATACTGATGCAGTTTGCAGGCTCACTAATCCGATTCTTCATCGATTCTGGCGATACGAACGCCCCGTTCATCGCGAATCAATTCGGCGCCGGGTTCCAGAGTGAAGGCTTCGGGATCCTCTTCGACAAAACTTTGAACAGCTCTTTCCGTATCGTCATTTTCGGATTCGAGCTCTTCTACCTGGTAGCCGGCCACCTGGTTCCAACAGCGCTCGATATTGTCACCAAATATAACCACCAGATCGCCTTCCCGGGCTATTTCCAGCGAGGCTTTCACGGCGTCTGTCTCAGCGGGGATGACCTGAATAAATTTTTCATCGACTCCATTTTCCAGTAATTGATTCCGAAGCATCCGGGGTACTTCATCTTCACCCCGGCCACGGCGGTTATCATCTGCCTTACAGATATAACGATCGAAATGACCATGGGCCGCATCAGCGATCGCAAAAATATCTTCATCCCGTCGGTCGCCGGGCGCTGCCAGCACACAAATTCGTTTTCCACCAACTTCCAGGCGGTCCACCAACTGGCTGATGCTCTGGATGGCGGCTGCGTTATGGCCATAATCGAGGATCACCCGGAAGGGATGTTCATCGAACACGTTCATGCGGCCGGGGGCCTGAAATATGGTCGAGTTGAAGGTGCGCAATCCATGACGAATGTCGTCCAGTGATTTGCCCATTCCAAAAGCCAGCGCCGCGGCAAACATCGCGTTCTGCACGTTGAAGGTCGCCTTGCCCTCCATGGTTGCTGGAATCAGGTGCGTCCACAGCAATTGGTAATGCGTGCCATTGTCATAAAGCGTGATCATGTCGCCGTTGATACCTTGCTCCAGCACCATCGCGCGACCACCGGAGCGGATGTGTTCTTTCACCAGGCTGTGTGCCGGGTTCATGGTGACATAGCACAGGTGTTCAGCTTGCGTGTAATCGGCCATGCGCAGACACAATTCATCGTCTGCATTCAGAATCGCCGTGTCCCTGGCCACCTCGATCGGAATACGTTTCAGCTCGGCCAGCTGCTCCAGCGTATCTATGCCATTTAGGCCAAGGTGATCGGAGGACACATTCAGGCAGGCAGAGACATCGCATCGACGGTAACCGAGGCCGGCCCGAAGCAAGCCACCACGTGCAGTTTCCAGCACGGCGATATCCACCGTTGGATCGCGTAGCACGATATGTGCCGAGGTAGGACCGGTCATATCACCCTTAACGGAAAGCCGGCCATCGATGTAAACACCGTCAGTGGATGTCATACCCACGATATGGCCAGCTGTTTTGAGGATATGCGCCAGCATTCGCGACGTCGTGGTCTTGCCGTTGGTACCGGTAATACTGGCAATGGGAATACGACAGGGCGTGCCGGGCGGGAACAACATATCCATCACTTTGCCGGAGACGTCCCTGGCCTCGCCTTCCGAGGGCGCAAGGTGCATACGGAAACCCGGCGCCGCGTTAATCTCGACAATGGCTCCGCCGATCTCCTTGTAGGATTTTGTGATATCGGAAGAAAGGAAATCCACACCACCCACATCCAAACCGACCGCCTGCACGGCCCGCACAGCCATTTCACGATTATCCGGGTGCACCACATCGGTCATGTCAATGGCCGTGCCGCCGGTGGACAAGTTGGCTGTAGAGCGAAGGAAAAAGATCTCCCCCTCCTTCAGGACCGTCGACGAGTCATATCCCGCTTTTTCCATCAAGCCTTCCGCCTGGTGATCGAGTTCAAGCCGGGTGAGGACCTTTTCGTGCCCGATTCCGCGGCGTGGGTCTTCGTTAACGATTTCGATCAGTTTTTCGATGGTGCTGCTGCCATCTCCGACAACGTGGCCGGGAACACGCTTGGCAACAGCCACCAATTCATCATTGACCACCAGCATGCGATGATCCATGCCTTCGATAAAACTCTCAACCAGTACGCTGCGGCCCCGGGCGCTTTCACGGGCAAACGCGTAAGCCTTGATGACCTGTTGGGCCTCCATGAGATTGATCGATACGCCACGACCGTGATTAGCATCCAGCGGTTTGAGTACTACCGGAAAACCGATTGTCCGGGCTGCCCTCACTGCCTGCCGATCAGAGTAAACCAGCCGTTGCCTGGGTACCGGCAGACCCAGGTCCCGAAGCAGGTTATGTGTGTCTTCTTTATCACTGGAAATCTCCACCGCGATGTGCGGCGTCTTGCTGGTGATCGTAGCCTGGATGCGCTGCTGAAATCTGCCGTGACCAAACTGCACCAGGGAGTACTTGTTGAGGCGGAGAAACGGTATTTCCCTTTCTTCTGCGGCGGCGACCAGCGATGCGGTACTCGGGCCCAACTCCTTACGTTGCGCAAAGCGGATGAAATCATCACGTTCTTCATCAAAACTAAACTCATCAACCATTTCACTGGCAAGCTCTTTTTTGAGCTTATCCGGCATCAGGCTCAACAGAAGCTGGTGAGCGATACGTGCCGCCTCCAGACCAACGTCACGCTGTTTGTACTGGAAAATCATGTTGTAGTGGCCCTTCGGCCCCATGCCGCGGGTTTTTCCGAAAGAGACATCAGACCCCGCCATGTTCTGCAGTTCGATTGACGCGTGCTCCCAGATATGCGCCATCCACGTCCCTTCATCCTCACGCAGTCGGCGCAGAAACCCGCCGGGTTCGCCATAGGAACAGTTATGTTCTCCAAGGCCGGGTAGCGCCTGTACCAGGGCATCGATGAACCCGCTTCCCAGCGCGACCGACGGCCACTCTTCCAGCACACCGATATCGACCTGGTGGCGGATAACGGGAAAATGAGCGTAGAGGCTGGGCCCCACGTAAACATTTGTAGCAAGGATTTTCATTATGAGCCCTCAAATTGCACCAGTCTCCTGGTGCTGACTTGTCCATGTACGTCTGGACACCAAGCTTCCTTCACCCCATAGCTCTGCTATGGGGTTCAGTCCAGCCCGGTGCCCAGCCGCACCTGTCCTGCGCCATCATCCAGGAGACTGGTGCAATTTGAGGGCTGAGCCTGCCGAAGCTGGTTGCCGGCTTATCTTAACGCCAGACCTTCTATACCGCCAGACTGAGACATTGCAGGGGTGGGACTTAAATAAACTTAATCTATCGTGGCTTCCCGGGTTTCGATATTGAAATGCGCACCCGAGGCAAGTACATGCAGCTTCAGTCCGATCAGTGTTACCGCAGCAGCCCGGCGCACGTAACTCATGGAGGAATGCCGCAGATTCGATGGATCAACCACGGTCACCGTCCCCCGCCCAACCACTTCCATGCTGCCGTCCGGCCCGATAAAACCGGCTGTATTTTCATCGATACCGAGCCCACAGGCAAAAGGGTTGAAAGACAGCGCCGCCAACAGCCGGCCCATGCGCTGGCGCTGATTGAAATGCTGATCGATGATGACTCGATTGGTGAGCCCCAGCCCGGGCACCAACTCGACACCACTTTCCCGGGGGGAAGCGCCGCTGCGCCCACCGGCAATCATGTGCTCAGACACGATGGCAGCGCCTGCCGAGGTTCCGGCCACGTGGACGCCGTCAGCATTCAGGCTGCGGATTAAACGCGCTACCGGCGTTCCGCCCAGGATGGTAGACAGCCGGAGCTGGTTGCCACCCGTGATGAATATTCCCGTTGCACTACCCAACACACGTAAGGTTTCTTCATTGAAACAATCTTCCCGTCTCTCGATAGGAACGCACATGGATTTGGCGCCCATGGACTCGAACAGCCGTTGGTACAAGGGGCCGGTTTCGTTGAGCAAAGAGGCCGTCGGAATGACGAGAATACGCGCGTCCGGACCACCGCAAAGATCTACATAGCGGGCCAGTATCTGTGATTTTTTTCCCTTACCTTCGGCGCCACCGATCGGGATGATGAATCCCTGTGTCTGGTTTTCCGGGGTGGCTGCTGACATTTAAGGTATTCCTTTTTACTCTTCAAACAAACCCTGAACAACAGGTACCTGATCGGTCACCATCCACTGCCCCCGCGCCATGACATGGCTCACCTCCAGCGCATCCCCAAGACATACAAAATCAGCATCCGCACCGGCTTCAATGCGTCCCTTGTTTTTCAGTTTCAGCAAGCGCGCCACATTGGTGGTCATGGAAGGCAGAACCTGGTCCATGCCGTAACCACGCTCGAGCAGTTCCCGCAGGGTTTCAGGCAAGCCGGCTGAAGTGGCAAAATCCATCTTCACCATATGGCCATCCCGGTCAAAAACCGGCAGGCAGCCACCACCATCTGAACTGATGGTCAGGTTTTCAGCCGGGCAACCCTGTTCATGAAAACGTGACCAGGCATCTGCAGCCGACCAGGCATTTTCATCTTCAGCCACCGGGAAAGCAGTCACATCGACAACCACGTTTTCAAGGCTCAGCGCACAGGCTTCGGCGAACAATTCCTTGGTGCGATTGACGTGTGTTGGATGAAACACCCGTGGAGGCAGCTCCGTTTCATCAAGTAAGCGCCGCACCAACTCCAGGCCGCGTGGGCCGTCCCCCAGATGGAGGTGAAGCACACCGGCCTTGCGGCTGATCAGGCCGGCAACGTGAACCTCCGAGGCCAGCCTGGCCAATTCATCGAAGCTCGGCTGGCTGGAGCGGTGATCGCTGATGGCAAGCTCACCCAAACCAATGATGCAGTCGATATTCACGATGTCTGTTCGTACCGAACCACTAAAGGTAGTTGGCGGCACATGATAGCCACCGGTCCAGCACCAGGCTGACAGGCCTTCTTCACGCAGGGCCCGGACACGGGCCAGCAGATTGGCCGTGCTGCGGGTTTCATCATCGGTACCCAACAGGCCGACAACACTGGTGACTCCGTGGCGCGTAAACCGGCTGAGCGGCACGGGCGGAGCCTGGGTTGAAAAGCCATCTTCCCCACCACCGCCTGTGACGTGGACATGGCAATCAATCAAACCCGGAATCAGCACGGCACCTTCCAGGTCCAGGGTGTCTGTCAACAGCGAGGCATCCAGCAACGGCTCTTGTGTACCCACGTACAGCACTTTTCCGCCACCCAACAGCAAATACCCGATGCCCAGGGGCTCAGGAGCATAAATGTCTGCATTTTTTATCAGTGTCAGCATGTTCGTGTCCGGCTCTCGAATGGCCACAGGCCAGGCGAAATGATTAATTTCCCAGGCTGAAAGCCTTTTGAACTCTATCGATCGGCTTCTTGCATCCGGGGCGCGGTATTTTACCGGCACGGGCCCAAGATTGATACTGACACGACCCTGTGGATGTTCTTGTTGTGATGCCGGTCCCGGTACAATCCGGCGCGGTGGTCACTTGCCGCCCCGTTGGCATGCTGCGGATGGAGGATGAATCCGGAGACGACGCCAAGATCCTTGCCGTACCCACTGAAGACATCACGGGTCTTTACCGTAACGTGCACTGCGTCAATGACATCGACGAACTGTTGAGAATGCAGATCACCCACTTTTTTGATCACTACAAAGACCTGGAAAAAGGAAAATGGGTGAACATCAAAGGCGGGGAAGAAGCCGAAGCCGCCCGCCGGGAAATTCTCGAGTCAATCGAACGCTTCGAGTCGCTTACCGATAAACCCAACTTCTGACAGACCGACAAAATCGCAGGATGCCGACCCTAGCCCGCATATTTCACCAAGGCGGACGACATAATGAACATTATCCTTTCAATTCACGATCCTGCAGGACATTTTTGCGATTTCCTGAATTACAGTTTGTCCTATCCGGTGTTGCACAGCATCTGGCTAAAGCGCAAACTCCGGATCCTTGGTGAAATATGCGGGCTAGCCGGAATTTGCAGCTACCGGGCTGCTTTGAATTGTCAACCTGACCCATCCTTCAAGCTCCTGCTGGCGAATCCTGGGGAAATTTTCCTTGTAGGCATCAATTACGGACTCTGATTGTTCCTCAAGAATCCCTGAAAGTATGATTGCGCCGCCAGGCTTCAAGCAATTCTGTAAAACGGGAGCCAGTTCAAGCAGCGGACCGGCCAGGATATTGGCCATTACAAAATCCATTGAATTCTCAGAAAAATCCTTCGGCGCAAGGCACTGGATCAAATCTGCAACTTCGTTGCGCTTGGCGTTTTCAAGCGTGGCTTCCAGCGCCTGCGGGTCGTTATCTACACAGACAACCCGCCGGGCCCCCTTCAGGGCCGCCGCAATACCCAGGATGCCGGAGCCGCATCCATAATCAACAACGCACTTGCCGATAACATCCTGTCCATCCAACCACTCAAGGCACAAAGCCGTCGTCGGGTGGGTGCCTGTGCCAAAAGCCAGGCCAGGGTCGAGGAGGATTTCAATGTTTTTATCGTCAAAGGGAATTTTCATTCCGGAAGGGACAACCCAGAGGTGGTCGCCAAACTTCATGGGTTTAAAGCGGTCCATCCAGACCCGCTCCCAATCCTGATCACCGACTTCGCGCCAGCGGATCAATTCGGGGCGGCTCAGGCCAGGTATGATCTGTAAAGCCCTGGTGATGAGGTCTTTGTTCGCATCCGCCTCGAACAAGCCGCGAACCTGTACCGAAGGCCACAACGGTGTTGCGCCCGGGCCAGGCTCCAGAACCGGGTTATCTCCATCCTCTTCGCGAGCATCCTCCAGCGTAACCGCCAGGGGAGCTTGCTGCTCCAGGACCCACTCCGCCAGGGGAGCTTGTTCCCGCATGACGCAAATGCTGACTTCAGACCAGGGCAAAACTAATACGCTGTCACGCTCATATCACAAGGCGCTACGCCTTGCGTTCTTCCAGGCGTTTTTCGAGATAGTGGATATTGAAACCACCCTTGAGAATACCGCGGTCCCTCATCAGCCACTTGTGCAAAGGCACGTTGGTCTTGATGCCGTTCAAAACCATTTCATCCAGCGCCACTCGCATGCGGGCAATAGCCATCTCACGGGTTTCTCCATAGGAGATGATCTTGGCGATCATGGAGTCGTAATCGGGGGGTACGCGGTAGCCATCGTAAATATGCGATTCCACGCGAATTCCCGGCCCGCCGGGAGCGTGGAATCCCTCGATCAAACCGGGTGACGGCATGAAAGTTTCCGGGTCTTCCGCATTGATCCGGCATTCGATGGCGTGGCCGCGGATTTGAATGTCTTCCTGCTTGTGTGACAGCGTATCTCCGGCGGCAATGAGTATCTGCTCACGAATCAGGTCCAGGCCGGTGATCCGTTCGGTAACCGGGTGCTCGACCTGGATGCGTGTATTCATTTCTATGAAATAAAATTCACCCCCGTCGTAAAGGAATTCAAAGGTGCCTGCACCCCTGTATCCAATTCGTTTACAGGCTTCAACGCATACTTTGCCGATCCTGTCGCGCTGCTCCTGGGTGATACCGGGTGCCGGAGCTTCTTCAAGCACTTTCTGATGCCGGCGTTGCGTGGAACAGTCCCGCTCACCCAGATGGATCGCATTACCGTGTTGATCCGACAGGACCTGAAATTCGATATGCCTGGGGTTCTGCAGGAATTTTTCCAGGTAAACCGTGGCGTCACCGAAAGAGACCTCGGCTTCCTGCCGTGCCAATTGGACCGCGTTGATCAAATGCGCTTCGGTATGGACGATGCGCATGCCACGGCCACCACCGCCGGCAGAGGCCTTGATGATAACCGGGTAATCGACTTTTCGGGCAATACTCAGGCATTCCTGGACATCTTCAGGCAGCGGTCCGTCAGAACCCGGCACGCATGGCACACCGGCTTCCTGCATCGCCTTGATGGCCGATACCTTGTCACCCATCAGCCTGATGGTTTCAGGCCTGGGGCCGATGAAAATGAAACCACTCTCCTCCACTCTCTCGGCAAAATCAGCATTCTCAGCCAGGAAACCATATCCAGGGTGGATGGCAACCGCATCAGTCACTTCCGTGGCCGCAATAATGGCTGGAATATTAAGATAGCTTTCGGCAGCAGATGCCGGACCAATACACACGGACTCATCCGCCATTGCAACGTGTTTCAGGTTGCGATCCACGGTGGAATGCACCGCTACCGTCTTGATGTCCATTGCCTGGCAGGCTCGCAATATCCGAAGCGCAATCTCACCGCGATTTGCGATGACAATTTTATCCATTACCGCCATATCATCAGGCCCTTATCAGCGAATGACGAATAAAGGTTCGTCAAATTCAACCGGCTGGCCGTTTTCAACCAGAATGGCCACGACCGTGCCGGAAATTTCTGCCTCAATCTGATTGAACATCTTCATGGCCTCGATAATGCACATGGTGTCGCCTTCCTTGATCTGTTGGCCGAGGGTCACAAAATTTTCTGCCTCCGGACTGGGAGAAATGTAAAATGTGCCGACCATGGGTGAGCGAATCAACTCGCCATCCGGTATCTGCTCTTCCTGGCTTGCTTCCGGGAGCGTTGCGGCAGCGGGTAAAATTGGCGCCCCGGCGTCAACGCCGGCCGCTACGGCCACGGCGGGCTGCATTGCCCCCGGTAAAGGCAGCTGCGCCGGCACGGCACTGACCATCGTTCCATTACGGCTGAGGCGGACAGACTCCTCACCTTCCACAATTTCGAGTTCAGTCAAGCTGGATTCTTCAAGTAATTCGATCAGTTTTTTGATCTTTCTGATATCCATACTGTTGTTGTGTCCTATATTCTGTGACGATTGAGCGAAACACGAAGACACTGACTGCAAGGCTTTGTCTGGCAATCAATGACCGTTCCTTCACCGGATGTCGCCGGCCATTACAATCTGTAATCCTTTGTCTTGTCGCGCGCCGTATTCTTTGCGCAATCCTCAGGGCTCTTCCTGGTTAACGATAGCCTGTAAGGCAAGCATGTAGCTTTCCCCCTGAAATCCGCTGATCACACCTATAGCAATGTCTGAAAAGTAAGAGATCTGCCGGAAGGGTTCTCTTGCCGCCACTGCCGACAGGTGGACCTCCACGAACGGAATTCCCACCGCCAGAAGTGCATCCCGCAATGCAATGCTGGTATGCGTATAGGCAGCGGGATTGAATATAATGTAATCGACTCCATCGTTAGCTGCCTTTTGTATGGCTCCAACCAACGCACCTTCGCTGTTGTTCTGCACATACTGCAGCTCATGACCGCAAGTTCCCGCGAAGCGATCGAGCTCCTCCATGATTTCGTTCAAACTGCGATGACCATACTGATCCGGTTCTCTGCTACCCAGCAGGTTAAGATTGGGACCATTAAGCACAAGTATGCTTGCCATGGACATGTCTCAGCGTTCGGGGAGGGGGAGGAAGTTTGCACGATTCAGCGCATTTTGTCTACCGTTCGCTACCGTATTGACGCAGATCGAGGTAATTTCACAGTAAGGATTTGATTTGCTCTTCCAGTTCCTGCTCTTCCAGAGCCCCCAGATGGGCCCACCTGATGATCCCGTCAGCACCTACCAGCACACTGTAGGGCAACATGCCGGAACGGTTGCCATAGCGCAAACCGGTTAGCATCGTTTCTGTTGTGCCAAGCAGTAGCGGATAATTAATGTCCAGCCCGGCTGCAAATTCACGCGCCTTGACGGGATCATCCAGGGCGATCCCGATAATCTGCACACCACGATCCGAATAGGTGCTTTGCAGGCGGATTAGCATGGGAATTTCTTCGATGCAGGGCTTGCACCAGCTTGCCCAGAAATTGATCAACAGGATTTTGCCGTTGAAATCCGATGCCGACACCATTGCGCCGTTCAGATCACCGAGCGCAAAATCCGGACGGGCTTTACCCAGCAAGGAATCAAGCTGATTGACCGGAAGAGCCTCGGCCATTTGCGAATGGTCCTGCCAAGCGGGTTCGGGGCTCATCACCGCGGCAACGAAATAACCCCCTGATGCTGCCATGATGGCCACGGCAGCCATGAAAATGACCTGTTTTCTCACTGGGCTGCGATAACTTTTTGCAAATGAGTTACAAATTGTTCTGATGTGAAATAGCCGACCAGGCGATAGGCGCGCATTTCCTCTCCCTGGCGGTTGAAGAAAAGGATGGCAGGGGGACCGATTATGCCAAACTTCCTCATCAACTCCTGGTCGGTATCGTCATTGGCGGTAACGTCTGCCTGCAACAAATGCATGCGCTCCATTAGTGCTCCAACGCCGGTATCCTTAAAGGTGTTTTTTTCCATGCGAATACACTCGACACACCAGTCAGCATAAAAATCCAGCATGGCGCCCTGGCCAACCGAGCCTGCCTGAGCCAGTTCCGTATCGAGATCCTGCAAGGATTTGATTCGGCGAAATTCCATCTGCTCACGGCCTGCTGCCCCCCCGGCTGATGTCGCCGTAAAGCTTTCCAGCGGCCGCAGCCAGTAATCTCCGCCTGCTGCCGCACCAATTATTTCCACACAGCCCAGAATCAGCAATACAACACCAAGCGATTTCCACAAACGTTTCCAGCCTGAAACTCCAGGCTTTATCCGGTCCATCGAACCCAGGTAGATTCCGCATGCAATGAACAGCGCACCCCACAGCAACATGATCAAGCCACCCGCAAGGATGCGCTCCAGCATCCAGATGGCCACCGCCAGCAAACCCACGCCAAATACCGCTTTGATGGTATCCATCCAGGCTCCGGCACGCGGTACCAGCTTGCCCGCAGATACCCCAAACAGGATCAGGGGTGCACCCATTCCCATCGACAATGCGAACAGTGCGGTTCCACCAAGCACGGCATCGCCGGACTCACCAATGACAATCAACGCCGCCATTAACGGTGGCGCCACACAAGGCCCGACAATCAATGCCGACAAAAAGCCCATTACGGCAACGCCCCAAAAACGGCCACCCTGCTGTCGATTGCTCGCCTCGGTCAAACGGGTCTGCAGGCGCCCGGGCAGTTGCAGTTCGTAAAAACCGAACATCGAAAGCGCCAGCGCGATAAAAATCAGGACAAACCCGCTGATGATCCAGGGGTTCTGGAATGCAGCCTGGAGGTTTTGGCCAAACAGGCCGGCCAGCACACCGGCAATGGTGTAGGTAACCGCCATGGCCAGCACGTAAATCAGGGAAAGCCAGAAAGCCCTGATCGTGGTCAGGTTCTTTCCCTCGCCGGCAATGATGCCGGACAATATGGGCACCATGGGAAACACGCAAGGGGTAAATGCGAGCAACAACCCGGCTATAAAGAAAGCAAAAATCGCCTGGGTGGGCTTGTCTGTTAAATAGGACGCCAGGCGGTCCTGTTCATTCACCGGGACATCTGCAGCCGTGATGCCTGCACCTTCGGCCGTTGCCTGTCCCGATCCGGTAACTGGTTTTTTAATTGCCTCGTCAGCCTCAGGCATCTCGAAAGTCACCGTCCGTGACATCGGCGGATAACAGATTTCACCGTCCCTGCAACCCTGGAAATCGGCTTCCAGAGTGATGTTTGCGGCGGGGCCGGCGGGGCGATTGAACTTAACCGGGATCTCGACCTGCCCGTAATAAACCAGCACAGACCCAAACTCCGGATCATCCTTTACCACGCCATCGGGCAACATGACTTCGCGAATAACAAATCCTTCATCACCGATGACACGGAAATTGAATTTATCCAGGTAGAGGTAATAGCCCGGTTGAATGGTGAAACGAACCAGGGCGGTGTCAGCGCTCTCGCCTATGGACTCATAAACGAAAGCTTCCTCAGCCAACAAGGCCTGCCCTCCGGTCGGAGAAAAAATGGAATCTGCCTGAACCCGCGCGAGCGGGCCGTCAATCAGCGCGGCCAGGGGACCGGCAGCAGCCGAACCCCGTGGCAGGCTGACCAGTAAAACCTGTTCGGTCGGGGGGTAACAGAGTACGTTTTCCAAACAGCCCTGGGAGCGCACTTTCAGTTGCACGGCCTCAACGCCGGGGGCAACGGAATCCAGCGGTACGGTGACCGTCAAATGACCATGATACTTCTCAACTTCCTCACCGAGCAGATCATCAAACTTGAATTCACCCTGTGGCACCAGGGGTTCGCCCAGCACCACTCCATCGCTTGCTGATGTGAATTGCAGGAACTTGTTGTTGTAAAGATAATAGTCCTCTTCGATATCCCAGCTGACTTCGATCCGGTCGCGGTCCGGCGCCTGGGCAGAGATGACAAACACCTCCTCGAAGTCCCGAACCTCATCGAACTCAATAGCCGCTGATGCTGAGGACAGCAACAGACCAGCTATCGTGATCAAGATAATCGACAGTTTATTCATCATTTGTCTTTGACCGGTTTATTTCACAGATTCGTGCAATTTGCTTAAGCAGCGGTAGATAGACCTGATTTCGGGAGTGTTGTTCCCAAGCTTGTTGATTATTATGCACCATGACACCGGCGCCGGAATATGAATCGGCGGCAACAAAAAAAGCGCCGGAAACCTGCCGGCGCTTTTTAAGCAGAATAAAACCTGGTAATCAGATCATGGTGACAAGCAATAGCGCCACGATATTGATGATCTTGATCAGGGGATTGATCGCGGGGCCGGCCGTATCCTTGTAGGGGTCGCCTACCGTATCGCCGGTTATCGCCGCTGCATGAGTCTCGGTTCCTTTGCCTCCGAGGTTGCCGTCCTCAATGTACTTCTTGGCGTTATCCCAGGCGCCACCACCCGTTGTCATTGAAATAGCGACAAACAGGCCGGTCACAATGGTGCCAACCAACATGCCGCCAAGGGCTTGCGGGCCCAGCAGAAAGTAAACGATGATCGGCGCCAGCAGGGGTAACAGGGAAGGAATGATCATTTCCTTGATGGCCGCCTTGGTCAATAGGTCTACGGCGCGGGTATAGTCCGGCTTGCCAGTGCCTTCCATAATGCCTGGGATTTCGCGGAACTGCCGGCGGACCTCTTCAACCACCGAGGCCGCAGCGCGGCCCACGGCGTCCATCGCCATGGAGGCGAACAGATAGGGCACCATACCGCCGATGAACAGACCAATGATGACGAGGTGATTGGAAAGATCGAATGAAATGTCGGATAGGCCGGCGTTTTCAAGGCTGTTCACATAATCGGCAAACAACACCAGGGCTGCAAGCCCGGCTGAACCGATGGCATAACCCTTGGTGACGGCCTTGGTGGTGTTACCCACGGCATCCAATGCATCGGTGGTCTTGCGGACGTCCTCGGGAAGCCCGGCCATCTCGGCGATGCCGCCGGCATTGTCCGTAATGGGTCCGAAGGCATCCAGCGCGACGATCATGCCTGTCATGGACAGCATGGCCGTGGCCGCAATAGCGATGCCGTAGAGACCAGCCAGCTCAAAAGAGCCCCAGATGGAAAGGCATATGGCGATTACCGGCAAGGTGGTGGCCTTCATGGAAACCCCCAGGCCGGCAATGATATTGGTCGCGTGGCCCGTTGTGGACGCTGCCGCGATTTTCCTTACCGGGGCGAATTCGGTACCGGTGTAGTACTCGGTGATGACCACCATGGCCGCGGTCAGCGCCAGGCCGATCAGGGCTGAATAATAAAGGTTCATCGCATTCTCACCCATCATGGCCATAGTGACCGGGTAGAAAGCGATCGCTGCCAGGACACCGGAGGCGATGACACCCTTGTACAGGGCGTTCATGATCTTGCCGCCTTCCTTGGTTCCCACCACAAAGGTGCCAAGAATCGAGGCGATGATTGACAAACCACCCAGTACCATCGGGTAGATCACAGCGTTTGGCCCCACTACGCTGGCAGTGAGACTGCCCAGCAACATGGTAGCGACCAGCGTTACCGCATAGGTTTCGAACAGGTCAGCGGCCATGCCGGCGCAGTCACCCACGTTATCACCCACGTTATCGGCAATCACAGCGGGATTACGCGGGTCATCTTCGGGGATGCCCGCCTCAAGCTTGCCCACCAGATCGGCGCCCACATCGGCACCCTTGGTGAAGATGCCACCGCCCAGCCGGGCGAAGATCGAAACCAGTGAGCCACCGAAAGCCAGGCCGATCAGTGCATGAATGGTATGCTCCTGGCTCATTCCCATGCTTTGCAATACAGCGTAATAACCGGCAACGCCCATCAGGCCCAGGCCAACTACCAGCATGCCGGTAATGGCTCCACCGCGGAATGCGATTTTCAGTGCGGGGCTAACGCCGGAACGTGCCGCTTCCGCGGTGCGTACATTGGCACGTACCGAGACGAACATGCCTATGTAACCCGTCAATGAAGAAAGTATGGCGCCAATAGCAAAACCAATGGCCGTCTCCAAGTTGAGCGCCCAGCCGACCACAATGAACAACACCACGCCAACGATGCCGATGGCAGTATACTGCCGGTTCATATAAGCCTTGGCACCCGCCTGTATCGCAGCGGCAATCTCTTGCATTTTTTCATTGCCTGCGGGCTTTTTCAGTACCCATCTCGTCATGACCAGCCCATAAATCACAGCCAATACTGCCGCACTGAGCACCAGCCACAGCACCGTCTCATTTGTCATTTGATTCTCCTCACAAACCCCGAATTTTTCTGTGGGTTATTTTCGATTTAGCCGCATAAAAGAGCGGTATCTTGGAACAGGCCCTTCAGGGCCTGTTAAACCGGCGTATAGTAGCAAAAAACTTCAAAAAAATCAGACTTCAAATGCGGGCAGCTTTTTCTTCAACATCACGTTGCGCAGACGCACGTACTTAGGCAGTCCATTGCGGTCATAAGGCGGATAGTCTTCGCCCCGGATCAATGGCTCCAGGTAGCGTCTCGCAGCAGCCGTAATCCCAAAACCATCGCTCGTGATGTAACTCTTCGGCATCTTTTTCTCGCGATTTGCGACCCGGCCCAGCGAGGCTTCGCCAATCTTCCAGCGGTACGGATTGTTGGAGACCCGCTTGATCACCGGCATCACTCCGCTTTTGCCTTCGAGAGCAAACTTCACGGCCGCTTCACCCACCGCGTAGGCCTGGTCCACATCGGTCTTCGAGGCCACATGACGTGCGGAGCGCTGCAGGTAGTCTGACACAGCCCAATGGTACTTGTAGCCGAGTTTTGACCGAACAATTTCGGCAACAACAGGGGCAACCCCACCGAGTTGTGCGTGCCCAAAAGCATCGCGCAAACCCGATTCGGCGAGAAACCGGCCACGGGAATTGCGCACACCTTCCGACACGACAATCGAACAGTAGCCGTAATTTTCCACGGCATGTTTCACCTTCTTAACGAACTCGCGCTGCCGGAACCGCACCTCGGGAAACAGGATGATATGGGGGGGATCTCCTTCTTCGCGTACCGCCAATCCACCTGCCGCGGCAATCCAGCCTGCGTGCCGCCCCATGACTTCCAGGATAAATACCTTGGTTGAGCTCGACGCCATAGACTCGACATCCAGGCTGGCCTCCATGATGGAAACCGCCACGTACTTGGCAACCGAACCAAAGCCCGGGCTGTTGTCGGTCACCGGCAAATCATTATCGATGGTTTTGGGCACCCCGATGCACTGCACCGGGAAACCCATTGTCTTGCTGATTTGAGAGACCTTGTACGCGGTATCGGCCGAGTCACCACCTCCGTTATAGAAGAAATAACCAATGTCATGCGCCTTGAATACCGCGACCAGGCGCTCGTACTCCTTTCTGCTTTCTTCAATACTCCTGAGCTTGTAGCGGCAGGAACCGAACGCGCCGCCGGGCGTATAACGCAGGGCCGTTATGTTGGACTTACGCTCCTTGGAAGTATCAATCAACTCTTCGCGCAAAATGCCGATAATTCCATTCTTGCCGGCATAGACTTTACCGATCCGTTCGCTATTGGCTCGTGCCGTTTCGATGACACCGCAAGCGCTTGCGTTAATCACCGGCGTGACACCTCCGGATTGTGCATAGAGTATATTTTTTTTCATTGCTCAAAAGCCCTTCAATGGCCCAAGAATCGCATTGACTTGCGACAATTGAGCAGTTAGCGTTACCCCCTTATTCTAGTGGACGTGAAACGTCTTATGCGAATTGTATTGCTGGGCGCACCCGGTTCGGGAAAAGGCACACAGGCCGTACTGCTGGTTAAAGAACTGGGGTTGCCTCACATATCCACTGGGGAACTGTTGCGTGGCGCGGCTGAAGCGGGAACCGAGCTGGGTCGAAAAGCCAAGAAGGTCATAGACCGGGGCGAGCTGGTTTCAGACGAAATCATGCTGGACCTGATCACAGAGCGACTGTGCCGTGAAGATGTGGCGCATGGTTTTATCCTGGATGGTTATCCGCGCAACATTTCACAAGCCAGGGCTCTGGATAAAATACTGGAACATCAGGGCTTGCCCATGGCCGAGGTGTTGCACATCGAGGTGAAGGCCGAACTGCTTGTTCAACGGATTGCCGGCCGCGCCTCAGAGCAGGGCCGCAGTGACGACGCAGAGGAAGTCGTCCGTAACCGCCTGCAGATTTATACCGAGCAAACTGCGCCCGTGGTTGAATACTATGCGGATAAAGGTGTGCTTTCCAAAGTGCTGGGCGAGGGTACGACTGAGGATGTTTTCCAACGCATCATGAGCGTGCTGTTAATGTACTCAGAGCCCTGATCGTTTACGCCATACTAAAAATACTCCGGCTTCGCTCCGGCCCTCAGGCTTTACCGCCCGGCTGGGCTCTGGCGGCGGGCCTCGCAGTCACCTACATCGTGCAGGGTCTGTATGCGGACCAATTGCTGTCAGATTCGGAAACCACACCACGCAGTCTGATTGCAATTGCTGTCCAGTTTCTTGTCATTGCAGCCTTGCTTCAACTTAAAAACCTGTCGAGTCGCTTGCCCCAAACACTTTCTGCCCTGGCGGGTACCGGTTTATTTTTTGGGTTTCTGTCAATTGTGCTCATTACCCAATCCGATCCGTCAAAAATATCACCGACGCTTGCGCTGGTGTGGTTCGGGGTTTTTCTGTGGAGTCTTGCCGTCGATGCCCATATTTACAGCACCGCTTTGTCCATCAAGATGAATCTCGGCGTACTGGTGGCCGTGCTGATCTTCGCAGCCAATTTCATCCTGCTCGAATCTGTATTAGGGTAGAACCAGCGTAACGCCCTGCGAGACGTGCCTTGAAGCCCATACCTTACCGTCTCGCACAGTCGCCATTTGATATAGGACAGTACAACAAACATGCATATTCACATCCTGGGCATCTGTGGCACCTTCATGGGCGGTGTGGCATTGTTGGCCAGCAGAGACGGTCACCGGGTTACCGGCGCAGACCAGCACAGCTATCCTCCCATGAGCACCCAGCTTGAAGAACAAGGAATCAAATTGTTTGAGGGCTATGGCGCCGGGCAATTTGAGCCGGAACCCGACCTGGTAGTGATTGGAAATGCCCTGAGCCGTGGAAATCCGGCAATAGAGTACGTGTTGAATTCAGGCATGGAATATACCTCCGGCCCAAGATGGTTAGGAGAAAATTACCTGCGTGGCAAATTTGTTATCGCCGTGGCCGGCACGCACGGTAAAACCACCACGGCTTCCATGGTGGCCTGGATTTTGGAACAGGCGGGTAAAAAACCCGGCTTCCTGATTGGTGGCATCCCCGAAAACTTTGGTCAATCAGCACGGGACGGCAAACGGTATTTTGTCGTAGAGGCGGATGAATATGACACCGCGTTTTTCGACAAACGGGCAAAATTTGTGCACTACCGGCCCCAGGTCGCCATCCTGAACAATCTTGAGTTTGATCACGCAGACATTTATCCCGACCTCAAAGCCATTCAGACCCAGTTCCACCACCTCGTGCGAACCATTCCAGGTGAAGGTGTTATTGTCTGTAATGGCCGGGATGCGAACCTGGATGCCGTCATCGACAGAGGATGCTGGAGTCGTTTACAGAAATTTTCCCTGCACGAAGGTGCTGAGTGGCGAGTGCAACAGCTCTCGCCGGATGGCCGCGAACTGGCTTTTTTTCACAAGGGTGAAGAAGTCGGCAACATCAAGTGGATCTCATGTGGCCAACACAATGCGATGAATGCCTGCGCGGCGGTGGCCGCCAGCGTCGCCGCCGGGGTCGAGCCGGCCGCGGCCCTTCGGGGGCTGGAGACCTTCGAAGGGGTAAAGCGGCGTATGGAGTTGATCTCGGAAGTGGATAACATCCATGTTTACGATGATTTTGCCCATCACCCCACGGCAATTCGCCTTACCCTGGAAGGGTTACGGCGCAAGGTCAGCAATGCCAGGGTGTTGGTTGCCCTCGAGCCTCGCAGCAATACGATGCGCGCCGGGGGTCATGTGGGGGAGCTCGGACCCGCACTGGCCGCCGCCGACTACGTCTGGCTGATGGCCAGCAGCGGCATCGAGTGGGACCCGCAAGAGGAACTGCGTACTTTGAGTGATCGCAGCCGCGTCGTCACCCGCAGTGAAGACTTGCTGCAGCAGATGCTGGATAGGGTAAAACCGGGCGACCATGTTGTTTTTATGAGTAATGGAGGTTTCGATTCGGTGCCTCAGCGCTTTTGCCAGGAACTGCCTGGCCGCTCAAACCGTTAAACGGCGAATGCTTCAAAACCATGTCAACTATTGATGTACAACAACTTCGATCCAGGGCTGAACAAGGTCAGACAGAATCCCAGTTTTTGATGAGCCAGATCTGTCTTCAAAACAAAGACCTGGAGGGCATGATCTACTGGTTGCTGCAGTCGAGTGCCAAAGGGTTTCCAGATGCGCTGGCCGCACTGGGGCATTGTCATGAAAAGGGTCAGGGGGTACCACAGGATTATGCTGCAGCCATGACCCATTATGACCGGGGCATAAAAGGCGGGTCCAGCGCAGCGGCCTTCCACCAGGCGGAATTGCTGTTCAAGTCACAACAGGGCGCCGAGAGAAAAAATCACATCAGCGATTTATTGGTGACGTCAGCGAAAGCGGGGTTTATTCCTGCGCTCAGGACTGTCGGTTACCTGGCGATACAGAGTACATCCAGCCAGGTTTTAGGCCTGGGCTGCCTTCGCAGAGCCGCCGGTAGAGGTGATCCGGTTTCAAGTTTCATGCTGGGGTCGTGTCTGTTACAGGCCCGTGGCGGCAATGAAACGCAATACGAGGCACAACAGTGTTTGCAAGTTGCAATCCATGCGCAATTCCCATTTGCCAATTCATTGCTTGCGCCTCTTAAAAGCAGGAAGTTTTTACCAACCCAGGCAACCCCTGACAGCCGGATCGAATGGGGAACACCTTTTACCCTTTTTCCTGAGCAACGGAACATTCATCGCCAACTGTTGAATTCGGATCCTGAAATTGCCCTGTTCGACGGGGTTTTAGACATCATTGATTGCGCATACCTCATTTTTACCTCGCGCCCTCATATGAAGCGTGCAGATGTGGTCGATCCCGGCAGTAAAAAGGACGGGATGGTCTCAGATATTCGAACCAGTATGTCCACCTATCTCCCTTTCGGCCTGGTCGATATCATCAGCCGCCATATCGAACTGAAAATCATCTCTGCGACCGGCGAGAACCTGGCACTGTCGGAACCCATGTCCATTTTGCATTACACCCCCGGACAGTATTACCGGCCTCACGTCGATTACTTTGATCCAAAACTCACCGTGTCCAAAGAACTCCTCGAGGATGGCGGGCAGAGAACAGCCTCTGCAGTGACCTGCCTGCTTGCCCCTGCGGTGGGTGGAAACACCAGTTTTCCGAGGCTGAACCTGTCGGTGCCGCCATCGGGCGGCAGCACCTTGTGGTTCAGAAATTGTTTCAAGGATAATCGTGTGGATGATCGAAGCCTGCATAGCGGCGATCCCGTCGAAGATGGAGAAAAGTGGGTTATCACCAAATGGTTCCGGGAAAGGCCAACCCGCTATCTCCCATTTTAATACGACTCCCGTAACAGCAGGATTTTTCCCGGCACTAATTTCTGATCCAGTTCATCAAGGGCTTCACGAATCCATTTCATGTCACGATCACTGCCGGGTACGGAACGCCAGTAACTGAATAGGCCAAAGCGCTGAACCAACTTCTCTTCCGACAATTGACCAAAGTACAGCACCTGATGGTCAGGAAGCAGGCGAACACCGGAATCCCACATTCGCAACGTCAAAATGCGTCCTTTCGGCCCCAGCTTCCTGCGCATCAGCAATTCCTCGGAACGCCCTTCGTATGCCCGCCCCAGCAAGGGAACGGATGCCTGGTCCGGTTCGGGATTCAGGGCCTGCAGAATCCAGCGCCAATCTGACTCGGGTACACGCTCCCAACCGGCTTGTTCCAGCAATTGGGCGATTTTGTCAGGATTAACACCAATCTGCGCATTGAATCGCCTTGACGCCACCGACAGAAGACTGGTGCGATCTTTCGGTAACTCCTGCCATTCATCGCCCCACCAGTGTTCCTGCTCAATTTCCCGCTCCCCAACCGCGGCCTGAAGCAGGCTCAGATCTGCACGCAAGTACGCCTGAATATTCCACGCAAACAAGGCCAGGAAAGCGCCATAAAAAATCAGGCTGGCAATCCCACCTGAAAAACGTCGAGCGGCTCGTTGCCGGTAAGCAATACCCACCACGGTTGCCCAGGCAAGGCCAAAGACCATACCGATCAAGGCTCCACTGAACCACTCCATGCCCAGGTAGATCCGCGACAAGGCCAGTAAAATCAAAATCAGCGCGGCGGCAATATACGGCCATTGCCGGTAACGGCGCTTGAGTTCCCCGGCTTCCATCACGGCGAAGAAAGTCAGTACCACCGTAATCAGGTTCATCGCCGCACTGGGTCCCTTGATTGACTGACTGGTCAATTCAATAACCTGTGGCGTATTGCGCAGACTCCAGGACAGGAGCAAGTGAATCAGGACACCGCCAATGATGGCAATGAACCAGTGAACCGCTGCACTGTAACGCCGGGCACCATAAAGCCACAGCAACAAGGCCACTGCTGAAAAAACGGATACCGGCCAGCGAGACAGCTGAGAAATGGCAACCATAACCGGATCTGCCAGGTGATTGCGCAAAGAAAGCGCAAGGCTTTGCACGGCCTGGTCCAGTGCCTGAGGCTGCGCAGAAAACGGCGACAGCAACAGCAACATCAGCACCCCCCAGAAAAGAAAAACCAGCAGAATGCCCAACATGGAGACAGACAGGACGTCAGGTCGTGAAGGGTCAAGCAGTGGTCCCGCTACCTTCCCCAAAACCGGGTGGCGGCGGCTCCACCGTATGGCGTGACGCAACCACCGGGCGGAGCGGCTGGCCAATGGTTCGTATGCCAGGCGCATCAGCCACCAGGTCAGCCACAACACCACGACCAGTATGATCAGTATCACGGTCAGGCGGCCGGTATATTCTGAGGCCACTTCCAGCGATGCCCCGAACAATAGCCCGGGCAAAAGAAATGTAGGAGCCCATGTAATGCAAGCCGGGATATCAACGGCCAGAAACCGGGCCGGCCTCATACCCATCATGCCTGCAACCGCCGGAATGATGGGGCGAAGAGGGCCGATAAACCGGCCGGCCACCAGGCTCTTGGCGCCATGTGTATGGAAAAACTTCACCCCGCGTTCCATCAAACCCGGGTAGCGGGAAAAAGGCCAAAGATCCAACAAATGACCGCCATATCGGTGACCAAGCAGATAACTTACGAAATCGCCCAGGAAGGCGCCACATGAGGCTGCAATCCAGATCGGAATCAAATCCATCAATCCCAGGCCAATCATGATGCCGAAACCAAACAGGATCATGATGCCCGGGAGAAGAAGGCCTATCAGCGCCAGGGATTCGAAAAAAGCAACCATGAAAACAATAGAAACGCCCCAGACCGGGTGGGTGTTAAGCCAGCCAAGCAGGTCCTGTGTCCAGCCTGATTCCACTCTTAGCCCCCGGCTCCTATTGACACATGAGTACCCATGAACTTACCGGTCCAGATGACCGGAAAATGACTCTCTGGCAGCCGCGACAGTCGCTTCAATATGTTCATCGCTGTGTGCTGATGACATAAAACCGGCCTCAAAAGCCGAAGGTGCCAGGTAAACTCCGCGTTCCAGCATCCGGTGAAAAAATATTTTAAATGCCTCGGTATCATAAGCACCGGCTTCAGCGAAATTTATCACCCGGCTTTCCCCGGTAAACAAAAGCCCGAACATTCCACCGACACGGCTTGCAAGTAATGGAACGCCTGCTTCATTGGCAGCATCCTTGATACCATCGGTCAATCTCAAGGTGCGGGCAGTGAGGTCTTCAAAAAACCCGGGTTGGGAAATCAGCTCCAGGTTGGCCAGACCAGCGGCCATAGCGACCGGGTTACCCGACAAGGTACCGGCCTGGTAGACCGGGCCACTGGGGGCAACCATTTCCATATATTCCTGCTTGCCACCGAAAGCCCCAACCGGCATCCCCCCGCCTATGACCTTGCCGAAAGTGGACAGGTCCGGTGTGATGCCATAAAGGCCCTGTGCGCCGTCCAGAGCGACTCGAAACCCGGTCATGACCTCGTCGAAAACCAGCAAGCAGCCGTGCTCGTTGCAGGCATCTCTCAGGCCCTGCAAGTAGCCTTCAACCGGCAAAACACAGTTCATGTTTCCAGCGATCGGCTCGACAATGATCGCGGCAATTTCATCGCCGGCCGTCCTCAGGCATTCATGAACCGCCGCCAGATCGTTGTACGGGAGAGTGACCGTCAAATCTGCCGTTGCGCGCGGTACTCCGGGTGAATTCGGCACACCCAGTGTCAGGGCGCCACTTCCCGCCTTGACCAGGAAACCGTCGGCATGGCCGTGATAACAACCCTCAAACTTGATGATCTTGTCGCGCCTGGTTGCGGCCCTGGCAACGCGAATCGCACTCATGGTGGCCTCGGTGCCGGAATTGACCATTCGCACCATATCCAGGGAAGGAATCATCGCGCACAAGCGCTCTGCCATCTTGACCTCATCCAGGCAGGGCGCTCCGAAACTGAGTCCGCGGCTAGCCGCTTCCTGTACTGCGGCAACGATCACAGGGTTCGCATGCCCGGTGATCATCGGCCCCCAGGAACCGACGTAATCGATATATTCCCTGCCTTCTACATCGTAAAGACAGGCACCCTCTGCGCGCTCGAAAAACAAGGGATCACCGCCCACGCCATTGAAAGCGCGAACCGGTGAATTGACGCCACCGGGAATGCACTTGCGGGCACGGGAGATGAGTTCCTGGTTTCTATTCATGGTATTGATGCTCATAGGGTCAAGCTGTTGAAGAACTCTCATTTTAACCTGCAATTTGGGGCTTAACTTCATTCGTTTGAAAAATTTTCGGGTTCACAGTTTATTGTGCCCCCAAGACATGGCAAACTACGGCTCTTTTTGGAACAGGTATTTTTCGGTGCGTGGAAATTACAGTGGTTTATTGATTCACAGCCGCCCATGCCTTGCCGTGCTGAATTAATGGAGTAGTAGAGTGAGCGACGACGGTTACAAAGTCTGGTTATGCATTATTTGCGGTTGGGTTTACGATGAAAAAGCGGGGGACGAAGCGGAGGGTCTTGCGCCCGGCACCCGTTGGAAAGACGTGCCTGAATTCTGGGTATGCCCGGATTGCGGCGCCGGCAAAGAAGACTTCGAAATGATTGAAGTGTAATAAACGAGGTGATGGGATGAGCGACAGAGGCGGAATCAGACGATCGGGTTCAAACGCGATGATTGGAGGTGTCTGTGCCGGCATTGCCGAACATTTTGGCTGGTCCGTCACCGGCACGCGGGTCGGGTATGTGCTGCTCTCCGCCATTTCTGCTGCGTTTCCGGGTATTCTCGTCTACCTGGTTCTCTGGTTGTGGTTGCCCAAGGCTGAATAGTGCTCTTTTGGCCGGATACGACCCGGTAAAAAGCAAGCCCTAATCCAGCTGCACTAAACCCGTACCCACCTCACCGCAGGCAGACAATTCCAACCAGCGGCACGCCGGCCCTGCCGGATCAAGCGTGAAACGCTGTGACCCCGGAATACTGTTTGCAACAGTTGATGGGGTTCCCAACAAGTTCACACCCTTTCTCCTTAGTTCAAAATCATGGTGTACATGCCCCCAGGTAATACAGCGGATATCGCTTGACTGATCGATGACTTTAAAAAACCTCTCCGCTTTCTCCAGCATGTAACGATCAATCCACGGCGCCCCAACCGGAACGGGTTGATGGTGCAATGCCACCAAGGTATGCAGCTGCCCGTTATTAATCAAACGGGCACGCATCTGCTCCAGATACGAAGCTGAAAAATAGCCGGAAATGAGATTGGGTACGGTGGAGTCGAGTAAAACCAGTCGCCAGTGATCAATTTCGGTCACGAGCGGGCCATCCCAGGGGCCCCTCTCGAAAAACCGGCTCATCAGCTGAACATCATCGTGATTTCCGGGCAGGACAAATAGCGGTACGCCCGTTGTTGCCAACATCGCTGAAGTTCTTTGATACGACTCCTGGCTGCCATCTTCGCTCACATCGCCGGTGAGCAATATCAGGTCCGGATTCCACTGCCGGACTCGTTTCAGTATTTTCTGTAAGTTCGCGTCTGCACTCTGGTCACGGTACAGGGCATCGGGATCAGCTGAGACATGGCAGTCGCTGATCTGAATAATTCGCAGAGGTGCTGTTTTGTCCACCAGTGAGTTTTTAGCGGTCGAGGTGAAGCAACAGCGTGTCGCCGGACTTCACACCCAGCTCTGCAGCCTTGCCTGCATTGAGTTCCAGTACGTATTTTGCCGGGCCATTGCTGGGATAAACGGGACACTTGGGAGTGCGGCAGGGTGCTGTGTTTTCCGACACACTGACCAGCGAAAGACTGCTGTCGAAATAAAATATATCCAGGGGAATCCGGGTGTTCTTCATCCAGAAACCAAGCGAACTTTCAGCTGGAAAAACGAAAAACATGCCGTGATCATCCGGCATGCTGTCACGGAACATCAATCCCAGGGCTCTTTTATCCTCTGTCTCGGCCAGCTCGACGCTGAACCGAATGCCATTGAGTTCCACATAGGGGCCCTGAGCCGTGCAGGAATAACAGACAAGAAATAATGAAAGGAAGAAGCCAACTCGCATGTGGAAAGTTTGAGCGCAGATGGCTTGATTTGCAATACGCGTCTTTTCACCGGCCGGTACGCCGCTGGTTTTTTTACTATCCCTCGCCGATCTGTGCCACCTGAACGTCATCTACGCCGGGGGCATCCACATCAAGTGCAACCATCACATCACCAAACTGCTCCGGTCGGATGTCACCCATCAGGTTAACGATGACAGCTTCGGACTCCCCGTCTGACACCAGCACGATCATCCCTTTAATTTGGTCGTCACCCATGCGTAATAGCATGTGGACTTCTTCATCATGTTCTCTGACCAGCAAAACGGGCTCCCAGCCATCCTCTTGCAGATGCTGGCTCATGGTGAATATACGTTGATTAACCCGGCTGGCGTCACCGTTAATTTCATAAATTCGAACACGTACACCATCCAGGCTTCGCAGCAGTTCGCGTATTTCAGGGTCTTCATCCATGAACCGGGCCGCGAAATGCAGCAAAGTGGGGCCAATGGACACATTGATCACCCGATCCGTGTCCCACATACCGAGTGACTCCAGGTCCGCAAAGCCCTCATTGTTTCTGGGTGCGGTAATACCGCAAGCGCTGGTGGATAGAAGCACACAGAACAACATCAGCAACCGGGGCATGCGTATGTTGATTGTGCAAGCCTTATTCGTCGTCATGGCCGTCATCGCTCTCATCACCTTTATCGCCATCATGGCCGCCCATATCGATGTCAAAATTCTCCATTACCCGGCCGAGTTCATCCGGCTTGAGGTCACCAATCACGTTGATGAACACCGCCTCGTCTTCTTCCAAAGCCATTACCGTGATTCCTTCAACATTTTCGCCGTTGAATTTCATGAAAATCCGAATCTGTTCATCGGCTGTGTTGACCGTTACTACGGACTCCCAACCCTGCTGTTTGAGTTTCGAAGAAATGCTCTTGACATATTCAACTGTGCTTTCCGAAATTGTCGGATTCTCAAAAACACTCACGCGCACACCGTGAAGGCGCTTGAACAATTTAGCCACTTCCGGATCTTTGTAGGCACTGAGTGCGCTGACAAACCCCAGCAGCGCCCCACCCACGGCGATCTGTACTGAAGGTTCGCCAAACATGCTGTTCAGCTCGCCAAAATCCACGTAGCCCGGAAAGTCCTTCAGGGCATCTTCCTGGGCCATTGCCGGTAACGCCAGCATACTGATCAGGCCAATGAGTACAAATTTGAATTTCATGTGTTTTTCTCCTTAACGGATTGTTCGGTAAAAGGGATATGCTTGGAAATATTGCCGGTCACACCGCTGTGCAGTTCGGAACCGAGCAGCTCGTGAATTCGGTTGCCGGTCATGCCACCAATCTTGTCCAGGTAGGTAAATGCCACTGCCAGGTCCTGTCGCGCCTGCTCGACATCCGCCGGGGATGGTTGCCGTGGTTGCATAAAAACGAGGCCAATGGCGAGTAACGGTATGGATGCCATCGCGGCAGTCATGGCCCAGCGGCGCGGCGATTGGCTTTGCCTGTTGTGTCGGGGAATGGCGCGAAGTTTACGACGCAAACTGGCCGGTGCCCGCTCGATACCGACCGAATCCATGCTGCGCTGCAGTTGGAAAGCCTCAATAATCGCCCTGGCGAGTTCGTGATCTTCAGCGGCGGCCTGTTTCAGGGCCTCGGTGGATGTCTCATCCAGCTCGCTATCCAGTAGCGCATTGACCTGCGATTCCCATACGGGCAGGTCTTCGTGTTTTTTGTCTGTCATGGTCTTACCTCCGCCAACTGCTCCCGCAGTTGTTTCCTGGCCCGGTGCAGGTAAACCTTCACCTGCGACAGGCTCAGTTCCAGCACAACTGCGACCTCCTCGTAGCTGTGCTGATGAATATCTCTGAGCACCACCAGTGAGCGATAGGGCTCTTTCAGTCCGCCTATGGCCCGCTTCAGCCACTGGCCGGTTTCTTGCTGTTGCACTCCCTGCATCGGGCCCGGCGATTCGTCCTGTTGATGCCACTCCATCAACTCTTCCGTTGGGCGCCGGCGTCGCAAGCGATCCAGGCAGCCATTTCGCGTAACCCGCATTAACCAGGGCCGGATCTTGTCCTTGTCGATCGAGTCCTGGTGATGCCAGAGCTTCACAAACGCTTCCTGACAGGCGTCTTCAGCTTCCTGTTCGTCCTTCAGCAAATAACGCGCCAGCGTCCAGGCCTGATTCTGGTAATCCTCCACCCATTTTCGGTAGCGCCTGCTCATCTCAATACAATATACGCAACAGCGCGAGAAAAGTTACAGGCATAATGTGGGCTGACCATGAGTTCATACAAAAATAATTTGCTCGATCTGAAGCAATCCTTACTAAAAGCCCAGGAAACCGGTGACCAGGCTGAGCAAACCGTTGAGCTTGACCAGGCATGCGTCGGCAGGCTCTCGCGAATGGATGCCATGCAGGCCCAGGCAATGTCAATTGAAACCGGACGGAGGCGGCGTGAAAAGCTCAGGCAAATTGACGGAGCTTTGCAGCGAATTGAAGCGGATGAATATGGCTATTGCCGGGAATGTGGAGAGGATATTGCCGCTGCGAGGCTGGATTTCGACCCCACGGTCCTGTTGTGTATCCAGTGTGCCTCGGCAAAAGAAGAATAGGTTTGAGTCGGCCGCTTTTCTACCTGCTCCGATAGGCATTCAGCTCTTTTTGCAGCCAGTTCTTGGTGAATTCCAGCAGTGATGTTCACTTTTTGCAAGTGCTGGCTTCATGCCCGCCCGTACGCAGCAAGGGGCCTTCTTCCAGGACACGGCATAAACCCATCCCTGGGGCCTCCTCTTGCAACGTCCTGTTGCAAAGGGTCCCGGAAGAAGGCCCCTTGCTGCGTACGGGCTTGTGCCACGCTGACAGATTAAAACCCTTCGCCACAGAGAGAGTTGTTTGTAACGTGGCGTATGCTTCTAAACACCTGTTCCTTGTTTATTGCTCCAGTCTTGCACGAGCCGGAAAGAGTGACAGTGCTTCTTCCAGGACCGTAAGCGTCAGGGATGACGCGCCCGAGCCTACAGGGAAGTACTTGTGGCGCGTCCTGGAAGGAGTACTGTCACTCTAAGTCGGCGGGCTCGTTCCGAAGTAAAAGTAAACGCTCTTGCCTTCAATCAAGCCAAAAAAAGAAAAACGGGACGAATCCTGGGTAATTATTCGAATGATCGGTCTATGTATCCTTGCTGAAATTTATAACTAACCCCCAAACATTTCCTTTAATTTATCCAGGTGGACTTTTGCCCGTTCGCGGGTGTGCTCGTGATCCCTCTCGGTATCCCTTCCACGCCATTCCAGCTGATCTGCCGGTAATTCATCCAGAAAGCGGCTGGGTTCGCAGTTGATCTGTTCACCGTATCGGCGGCGGGTTTTTGCATAACTCAGCGTTAAAGATTCCCGCGCACGAGTAATTCCAACATACAGCAACCTGCGCTCCTCCTCTTCACCCCCTTCGTCGAGGCTGATTTTATGCGGCAGCAATTCCTCTTCTACACCGGCAATGAATACCTGCGGAAATTCCAGCCCCTTGGATCCGTGCAGCGTCATCAACCGGACTTCCTGGCCCGGTTCCTTGTCGTTATCGAGACTGGCGAGCAGAGACAAGCGACCCATCAGGTCAATGAGACCCTGTTCCGGGTTGCCATGGTGGAGGCGCTTCAGCCACCCCAAAAGCTCCTTTTTATTCTCAATCTGTTGTTCTGCCCGGGCGGGCTTATCCGCCTGGTCACGGAGCCACTGATCAAAGCCAATTTTTTCAAACAGGTCGGCGACGGCTTCAATCGGGTTGGAGCGCTCACCCCGGTCACCGGTGTCGATGATCAGATTATTGAACTGCCGCAGACTTTCCGCACTACGCGGTCTCAGCTCTGCCCGGCAATCGGGTGTCAGGCTGGCCTCGAACATGCTGATGTGTTTCCTCCCGGCATGCTGCGCAATGATCCCCCGTGAAGTGACGCCGATATCCCGACGGGGGGTATTCACAATGCGCAGAAAAGCGGTGTTGTCATCCGGGTTGACGGCCAGGCGCAAGTAGCACATCAGATCCTTTATTTCCGTTCGTTCAAAAAACGAGGTGCCGCCGGAAAGGTGATAGGGGATTTGTTGTTCGCGAAAAGCCTGCTCCAGAACGCGCGACTGATAATTGCCACGATAAAGCACGGCAAAATCGCCCCAGTTGGCCCGTGTCGTGTACTGACCGTGCAAAATTTCCGCCGCAATCATGCTGGCTTCTTCCGTCTCGTTCTCGCAGGGGATGACACGGATACTCTCGCCTTCATGCAGGGCGCTCCAGAGCCGTTTCTCAATCGCATGCGGGTTGTTGGCGATCAGTGCGTTGGCCACTTTGAGCACACGACCACAGGAGCGGTAATTCTGTTCGAGCTTTATGATCTTCAATGCCGGATAGTCTTCTGACAAATGCTGAAGGTTTTCCGGCTGCGCACCACGCCAGCCGTAAATGGACTGGTCATCATCCCCCACAGCAGTGAATCGCCCCTGCGTACCTGCCAGCAAGCGCAACATCCGGTACTGGGTTTCATTGGTGTCTTGATATTCATCCACCAGAAAGTAGCGGATCGCCTGTTGCCACCTCAACTGAACCTCTTTAATTTGCAATGCACGCAATGGCTGCAACAGCAGGTCGTCGAAATCCACTGCATTCAGGTTCCGCAGATGCTCTTCGTACTGCTGGTACAGGCGCCAGATTGAGGCCTCACCTCCGCTGCCGATTCCGGCTTCTGCTTCATCAGCGTGGGCTGACAGTGCCCTGTTTTTCCATCGTGAAACCTGGCTGCGCGCCAATCGAACCATTTCCGGCGCCGTTCCTTCGGGTAACAGGTCGCGAATCACGTTCAGGCTATCCTGTTCATCGAGAATGCTGATCCCGGGCCGATATCCCAGTGCTTCATGGTGGGCGCGCAGGATTCTCCAGCCGAGGGCGTGAAAGGTTGATACCGTAATTTCTTTGGCTTTTTCTGCCCCCAGGCGCCTGGCGAGGCGTTCCTTCATTTCCCGGGCCGCTTTATTGGTAAACGTAATGGCTGCAATTTTCTGGGCCGGCAAACCACGCTGCTGAACCAGGTGCACAATTTTTTCGATGATGACGCGGGTCTTGCCGCTGCCGGCGCCCGCCAGCACCAGCAAAGGGCCTTTCGTATAGTGCACGGCGGCCCTTTGCTGGTGGTTAAGTTGAATGAATGATGTGGGCATGAAGGCGCGAATTCTACACCTATCTCTTGAAATGGTTTCACCCCATCCCCATTTGCCACGACAGGCTGTGTGATTGGTGAAAACCATTGCAGACAGGAAATAGAAGCAGGCAGGAGCATCCTGCCCGTTTCTGATCAAAATTGTTTTAAATTAATTTGGGAGATTTTGAAATGAAACTTCGTCCTTTGCATGATCGCGTCATCGTAAGGCGCGTAGAGGAAGAAAAGATGTCCTCCGGTGGCATCGTGATACCAGACAATGCGGCCGAAAAGCCAATTCGTGGTGAAGTACTGGCCGTAGGTAACGGCAAGGTACTGGACAACGGCGAACAGCGCGGGCTGGATGTGAAAGTCGGTGACAAAGTGTTGTTCGGTAAGTATTCAGGCACTGAAGTCAAGGTCGATGACGAAGAACTGCTCGTCATGCGCGAAGACGACATCATGGCCATCATCGAAGGCTGATCGGCCTTCAGATAACAGAATTTTGAGGAATAGATAATGAGTGCAAAAGAAATACGATTTGGTGAAGACGCTCGCAGCAAGATGATGCGGGGCGTTAATATCCTGGCCGATGCGGTCAAAATAACACTGGGGCCCAAGGGCCGAAACGTGGTGCTGGACAAGGCTTTCGGTGCCCCGACAGTGACCAAGGATGGCGTATCTGTCGCCAAGGAAATCGAGCTCGACGACAAGTTCGAAAACATGGGCGCCCAGATGGTCAAGGAAGTCGCCTCCAAGACTTCCGACGATGCCGGTGACGGCACCACGACCGCCACGGTACTGGCCCAGGCCCTGCTGACCGGAGGCTTGAAAGCCGTTGCCGCCGGCATGAACCCGATGGATCTGAAACGGGGTATTGACAAGGCTATAACAGTGGCCGTTGAAGCCCTGAAAGACCAGTCCACACCGTGTACCGACAGCAGCGCCATCGCCCAGGTCGGCTCCATCTCCGCCAACGCAGACACCGAGATCGGTGAAATCATCGCTTCAGCGATGGACAAAGTTGGCAAGGAAGGCGTCATTACGGTTGAAGATGCTTCCGGCCTCGCCAACGAACTGGACGTGGTTGAAGGCATGCAGTTCGACCGCGGTTACCTGTCTCCTTACTTCATCAACAACCAGGAGACCATGGGCGTTGACCTGGAAGAGCCCTACATCCTGCTGCACGACAAGAAGATCAGCAATGTACGCGATATGCTGCCGGTGCTGGAAGGTGTCGCCAAGTCCGGCCGCTCCTTGCTGATCATCGCCGAGGACATCGAAGGTGAAGCGCTGGCAACCCTGGTGGTGAACACCATCCGCGGCATTGTAAAAGTCGCAGCGGTGAAGGCGCCTGGTTTCGGCGACCGCCGCAAGGCCATGCTGGAAGACATCGCTGTCCTGACCGGCGCCACGGTGATTTCAGAAGAAGTCGGCCTGAGCCTGGAGAAAGCAACGCTGGAAGACCTGGGTTCCGCCAAGAAGGTCAACATCACCAAGGAAAACACCACTCTCATCGATGGCTCCGGTGACCACGATGCGATCGAAGGCCGGGTCGGCCAGATCCGCGCCCAGATCGAGGAATCTACTTCAGACTACGATCGCGAGAAATTGCAGGAACGCGTGGCCAAGCTGGCCGGCGGAGTGGCGGTAATCAAAGTCGGAGCGGCCACCGAAGTGGAAATGAAGGAAAAGAAAGCCCGGGTTGAAGACGCACTGCACGCGACCCGCGCCGCCGTTGAAGAAGGCGTGGTGCCGGGCGGAGGCGTCGCACTGGTTCGCACCCTGGATACCCTTGCCAAACTCAAAGGCGACAACGAAGACCAGAACGTCGGCATCGCCATTGCCATGCGCGCCCTGCAGGAACCACTGCGCCAGATCGTCGCCAATGCCGGCGAAGAAGGCTCCGTGATCCTGAACAAGGTCCGCGAAGGCAAAGGCAACTACGGTTACGACGCCGCCACGGGCGAGTTCACCGACATGATCAAAGCCGGTATTCTGGATCCGACCAAGGTCGTGCGTGCTGCATTGCAGAATGCCGCCTCGGTCGCTGGCCTGATGATCACCACCGAAGCCATGGTTGCTGAACTGCCCAAGGACGACGCGCCAATGGGTGGTGGAGACATGGGCGGCATGGGTGGAATGGGCGGCATGATGTAAACCCCTTTCTTCCTCGCAATACCCCGAGAAGCCCCGCCCAGTGCGGGGTTTTTCTTATCTGGATCCGAGACGGCATGCCGCAACATCTCATTCCATCTGAAGTCTTTCTCTCCTATATAATTAGCAAAGACAGTGATTATTTACCAGGGTCAGCGCGAACAACAAAGACTCCGGGCCGCGCACGGGTAGCCTGCTGGTTTTGCCAAACCATTTCGCCATTGACCCAAACTCGGGTGATTCCGTCCGACAAACGGTCATGATGCTCGATTGTCGCGTTGTCACCGACTGTGTCCGGATTGAATAGAACGAGATCAGCGGCATAGCCCGGTAATATCAACCCCCTGCCCTCAATCCCTACATGTTCGGCACTGAGAGATGTCATTTTCCGAATCATGTCTGGAAACGCGACAAGACCCTGTTCACGCACGTATTTACGAATGGCTCGGGGAAATGCGCCGTAACCCCTTGGATGACCCTCGCTTGCTCCGTCAGAGCAGATATTTGAATGCTGCCAGGCAACCAGCGCCGCCACATCCTGCTCGGACATACTGACACCGATAACGCTTTCGCGTGGTTCTTCCAGAGCCGCCAACTCATCTGTTGTAAAGCCTTCATAAGCATCCCGAATAAGCTGCAGGTAAGTCTCCTCATTGCTTTTCCCCCTGACGGCAGCGATTTCAGCAACGGTCAAACCAACAAGATCCGGATCCGGAGCGTAGTCGGAAAGTGTGAGGCCATCTGCCGGCGCCAGATTTTTCAGCGCAAACCTGGCCGCGTCAAGATCATCAAAATCACGATCCGGCAAAAGTACGGTCAACGTGGACTGCCAATAGGTATAGGGGTAAACATCGGCGGTCACATCAATGCCTTCGGCTCGCGCATCTTCCAGGCGGTGAAGCACGCGGTCAACCTGGCCCCAAATGTTCATCGCAGCCAGCTTTATGTGCGAAATTTGCACCGGCAGCCCCGCCTCCCTGCCGATTTGGATTAGCTCTTCAATAGCTTCATCTAAAGCGCGATCTTCACTGCGCATATGGCTGATATACCGCCCACCTTCAGCAGCAGCCGTTTTCGCAATTGCGATGACTTCTTCGGTATTGGAGTATATTCCCGGGTCATACTCAAGCCCTGTGGACAGGCCAAGTGAGCCGCTTTGCATCTCTTTGGCGAGCAATGCTTTCATTCGGGCAATCTCTTCGGCACCGGCCTCACGTTTGTAGTCAGCGCCCATCACTTCCAGACGTAATGTGCCATGGCCTGTGTAGGTAGACACGTTGATTGCCGGCGGATTTAACTTCAGTTCCTGTGTAAAGTTTTCAATCGGAAAATTTGATACCCCGTCATTACCCACAACAATCGTTGTGATGCCCTGGGAAATCGCAGCAACCGCCTGGGGAAATTCATCGAGACCCATATCATGATGACTGTGGGTATCAATGAACCCCGGCGCGAGAACCATACCCTTGGCGAAAATCACCTCATCCGTCTCAAGTGCCTCAAGATCACCAATTGCAATGATTCCATCATGGTTGAAACGAACATCGCCTGGAAACCCTGCCGCTCCGCTGCCATCGACAATCATGGCGTTTTTAAGCAGGGTGGTGTTCCCGGAATGTACCTGCGCGGGTGCTTCGGATTCGGAACTGCAAGCGGTAAGGACAAGCAAGCAACACAGCAACATCTCGGGTTTTCGAGTACTCATCAGTCAGGCTCCTGCGTCATGAGGAAATCGGGATACCCAAAATGCTTCACCCAGGGCTGCAGAACGGGAAGAATGGGTTCCAGTTGTTTTGAGTAATGCTGCCACTTTCCAATCGATCGTGAATACAGTGCTTGCGACACCTGCTGATAACTGGGCGTGTTGATGGTATCCGCGCCGTGAGGTTGCCGGTATTGCAGCACCGAGTCATTCCATTCCAATGCCAGGAAACCAAGCAAAGCTCTGAGTTGGGCTTCCGGTTCGGCCACGAGATCTTCATAACACAACTTGTGCAATGGATTGCCAAGCTGGCCGATGGACAGTGACGCCACCTGCATTACGGCGTCGTAGTACTGCGCCGTGTGCTGAATATCGAGAAAGTAGGCCATTGATGCTTCGAGTTCAAAAGACTGAAAATAACAGCTGATGCAGACATCCAGCGGGTGGCGCTGCAGGAATATGACAGGTGCTTCAGGAAACAAGCGGTGAATCAGGAAAAGGTAAGACAGATTCAGCGGTAACTTGTCAATTACCAGGGATCGCTGCGGTTGACGCCGATGGCGTGACATTTCCCGCCGGTAGGTTGCACGAGCGTCCGTGATCTGTGCTTCGGTGACGTCGGCCAGAGACTCCAGCGTTCCCGGTTCCAACCAGTCCTGGTGAAGGGAGGAGAACAAGCTTTTTTCCTCCAGCACCTCAATCTCCGGGTGAGCGCCGAGCATCCGGTCCAGCAGTGTGGTGCCGGACCTTGGAAAGCCGACCAGGAATGTAATACCGCTCCCATCTCCTGTGGCGGGTTCTTTCCAGCGCACCAGTGGTTTTTCCTTCAGCCATTCCTGTATTCGTGACAGGGTCTGCAAACTGTGCGGGCTTCGCGGATCCGGACTGGCGCCTGGATGGTGCGCCTTTAAAATCCGGTTTGATTCACTGAAGGCGTTAAAGGCCTCGTTCCACTTCCCCTCACCTTCAAAACACTGGCCCAGCTGGTTCCAGGCGATGCTGCGGTTGACTGGCTGATCAACAGTAGCGAGCAAACTCCGCAGTTGTTTTGCAGCTTCCGGATATTTTCCATTACGCCTGTCCAGAGTGGCGCGAGTCATCTGCGCCGTTTCGCTGGCCGGATCCATCAACAAGGCCTTGCCGACCCAGAATTCGCATTCCTCCAGGCGGTTTTCACGTTCCAGTAATGAAGCCAGATTAGCGGCTGCCTGCGCATGATCGGGCTGTAATTTCATGATGGCCTGGTAATGATCTATGGCCTCGGGTCTGCGTCGTAAGCGGGACAGGCAGGTGGCTAATTCATAGCGGGCAGTTATTTCGAGTTCCTTCTCACCCAATGAGGCCTGCAATGGCGCCAGCGCCTCCACCAACCTGTCTGAGGCCCGCAGAGAGCGCCCGAAATAGTAAGCTGCATGGAGGTGCTCAGGATGATTGCGGTGGACATTTTCGAGATCGCTAAGCGACTGAGAAAGGTCCCCCATTTGAAATGCAGCACAACCGCGCAGATAAAGCGCATGGACCAGGCCAGGGTTTGTCGCCAGGATTTCATTACACACTGAAACACACTTTTCCGGCGGACCGGATTGCAGGTAGTGCAGGGCTTTCTGCAGTGCTTGTGACAGGTCTGCGCTCACATCTTTAAGGATCTATGCCATACCGCTGCCGAACCTCCGGCCCCAATGCTTCCTTGAGCGGGTCGAGGTGCGCCTCGAAATGACGCCATTGCTCCAGGCCCTCTGTGTAGATGGGTTTGCGGACCTGTTCTGAGCTGGGAGTGCGCACGGCCCGGTCGGTTTCGTAAAACCTCAGGCAGTTCTCTTCAAAATCCAGCTCACAGTAATCCAGCAACGCGCGTATTTGTGTTTCGGTGTCTGCCACCATTTCTTCGTACTGTACGCGGTGGACGCGGCCGGGTAAGGCCTCGTCCCAGTGGTCCATCAAGCGGACGTAATCACGATAGTATTTGCCGATATCTTCAAGACCGTAGGTAAAAGTCTGGCCGTGGGCAAACAACTGCTTGAACCCCGAAAAACAGCCGCCCATGGGGTGCCGTCTGGCATCAATGATCTTGCTGTTGGGTAATATCAGGTGAATCAATCCGATGTGGCGGAAATTATTGGGCATCTTGTCGATAAAAAACGGGGTGTCGCTGCGTTGAATGCGGGTGGTCTCCAGGAAACTTTCCCCCAGTTCAAGGAATTGCTCAGGCGGTAATTCAGCCAGACACTCTGGATACTTTCCCGCTGGGTTTTCGCGGGATTTTCCACCAAGTTTCCGGGAAATCACAATGATATCCTGCAATTCCGTCGTTCCCTCAACCTGTGAATGACTGGCCAATATCTGCTCCAGCAACGTTGAACCGGCACGCGGCAGGCCCACAATGAATATCGGATCTGGCGCCTGACATCCCCAGCCCTTTCGCTGCTCGAAAAATTTTTTGCCAAGGGTTCTGACCTGCCGCACCGCTTCTAAAACATTGATCTTGGGATTATGCCGGTGTCCGATCCGCCGGATGGCGTTGCCGCGCCGGTAAAATTTAAATGACTCGTCAAATGAACCACTATCTTCCAGTGCCTTACCGAGGGCAAAAGCCAGATGCGACTGGTCGTCAGAGTCTCCACCTTTTGCTGTGACCTGATTTCGCATGTTCTCGATATCATCGTCACTGAAACGAAATGTCTTAAGATTGGCCAGGCTCCAGTAGGCTTCGCCCACTTCCGGGCTGAGGCGGATACATTTCCTGTAGGCTTCGATGGATTCATCCAGCCGGCCCACTGTTTTCAGGGTATGTCCATAGCTCATTTGAGCCCGGGCCTGATTGGGATAGTTCTTCAGCACCTTATCGTAAATCTCAATCGCCTCTTTGTGGTTACCGATTCGAACCAGGATAGAGCCCTTGAGGGTTAGAAAATTGGCGTTGTTCGGCTCCTGCGCCAGTAGTTTATCTGCCTCTCGCATGGCAAGCTCCGGCTTTTGCCGGCGCAACAGAACCATTGCGTATTTGTGTCTTGCCGCATGAAAATCAGGCGCCAGTTCCAGGCATCGCTCCAACAGATGACTGGCATCTTCCAATTGCCCCAATTTGAAACCTATGTCGGCAAGCACCCGGATGGCGGTCACGTCGGCCGGAAACTTCTTGAGCAATTCGCGAACAATATGCTCCGCCTTGCCTGCCTTGCCCGCACGCAACAGTTTGATGGCCTCGACCAACTCAGGATGAGTTGTTGAGAGCTCGAAATGCCGTTCAAAAGCCTGGTTACTGCCTTTTTCATCGCCGGCGACAGCTAACTGATGACCCAGGCTTTGCCAGGCGGCGGCGTGACTCGGGTCAATAGTGATCGCTTTGCGCAGAGCTTCGATGGCATCGTCACCCCGCCCAACGCCGCCCAGGCATTGCGCAATTTCATGTAAAAAACCAGGGGAGTCACTGTGACCGGCACGCAAAGGCGCCAGGATATCCAGCCCCTTTTGCGGCATTTTTTGCATTCGGTAGGCACAGGCTGATATCCGCTTCGCCTCGAGCGTATCGGGATACAGCTTCAGTATCTCTTGTGCCTGCTCCTGTGCCAGCAGAGGATCATGAGCGAGCAGATCAGCCGCATTCCTGAGGGCGGTTTGCAAATTACCGTTACCGCTTGTATTGGCCATTGACATGGACGATATTATCCACGATTACAACCCGAATGGGTGAATCCCCGGTTTGCGCGTCACGCAACGCTTTGTCGCACTCGCGCTTTGCCCTGTTGGTTTTTTACACGCAGTGGGAATTTTTGTAAATAAACTGTTAGTATTCCGTTATTGAAGCACTGAAAAACCAAATATCCAAACACGCTCAAGTCCAAAAAAAATCAGAAATCGCATCAAGGAGATTCAGATGAAGACATTCTGCCGAAATCAATTGACCAAATCCATTTCCATGGCCCTGATGGGTTCAGTCGTTGCGGCTACGGTCGTGGTACCGGCACAGGCTCAGGACGAAAGCGCATCCTTGCTTGAAGAAGTTATCGTCACCGCACAAAAACGTGTGCAAAATCTGCAGGATGTAGCCGTTTCTATCCAGGTGCTGGGTAACGAGCAACTGGAAAACCTGAATATCCGTGCATTCGAAGATCTCATTGATTTCATGCCTACTGTTTCCTATTCTTCCGGCGGCCCTGGTTTTGCCCAGATCTACATGCGCGGCATTGCCAGTGGCGGCGATGGTAATCACTCCGCTTCCATGCCCAGTGTTGGTTATTACCTGGATGAGCAGCCAGTGACCACCATTAACCAGATCCTGGATATCCACATGTATGATATTGCCCGGGTTGAAACACTGGCCGGCCCGCAAGGAACACTGTATGGCCAGGGCAGCCAGTCGGGCACCATTCGAATCATCACCAACAAGCCGGTCATGGGTGAATCCTTAGGCGGTTACGACGTTGAAGTCAACACCATCAAGAGCGGTGGTACCGGTTACAACCTGAACGGTTTCTGGAACTTTCCGTTGGGCGAGCGTGCCGCGATCAGGATGGTGGCCTGGCACAAGGATGTTGCCGGCTATATCGATCAAGTACCCACCACGATGACCTTCCCCGGGCCGCAGGAGTATACGATTGACAACTCAGCTTTTGCCCGGAAAAACGACAACACAATCAAGACCTCGGGCTTGCGTGCCTTGCTGAAAATTGACTTGAATGACAACTGGTCCATCACGCCGGGTATCATGTACCAGAAATCAGATAACAAGGGTTACTGGGAGCACAACCCGGAGTTCTTTGGTGATCTGGAAACCGGCAGGCTTTGGCCTGCCTCTGGCGAAGATGATTGGTATCAGGCCTCATTAACGCTAAATGGCAGTATCGGAAACGTCGACATGGTCTATGCGGGCGCCTATCTGAACCGACAGCAGGACTATGAGTACGACTACAGCGATTACACCGAGTACTGGGCCTATTACCTTACCAACCCGGATTACTATGACGCTCCTGGTTATTGCGTTTACTATGCCGCCAGCGGCGACTGCGCCGTCGGTACCCAATACGTAGGCGCCCAAAACGAGTTTTTGCGCGAGAGCCATGAACTGCGATTCCAGTCCTCATCGGATCAACGTTTGCGCTGGATCGCCGGCTTGTTTTATCAAAAACAGGAGCACAACTTTGACCTGCAGTGGATTGTTCCTGATTTGGATCCCGCAAGTACAGTGGTCCTGCCCCCCACCGGCGACCGCCTTTTTGGCGGAACCACGGTGTGGCAAACTTACCAAATCCGTGAAGACCGTGACAAAGCTGTTTTCGGAGAGCTGACCTTTGACTTCACAGACAAATTATCCGGAACTTTTGGCGCCCGGTACTTTGAATATGAGAATTCGTTGTACGGTTTTAACGGGTTTGGCCGGCACTGCACCGGTCAATACATTGACGGTGATTTTGTCCAGATCCCGGCAGACGAAGGTGGTGAAATTCAGTACCCCTGTTTCGACACCCGGATTCTCGATGACGTGGCCGAAGGCGATGACTGGGCCTTCAAGGGAAATCTCGAATACCGCATTGATGATGACAAGATGGTTTATGTCACGGTATCGGAAGGCTTCCGGGCCGGTGGTGTCAACCGCGCGCGCGTGCCCGACATTCCCAAGTACGATCCTGATTTTGTCACCAACTACGAGTTCGGCTGGAAAATGATGCTGGGCGATGGCAGTGTGCGATTCAACGGTGCGATTTATTTGATTGACTGGGATAATTTCCAGTTTGGCTTCCTCGACTTCACTGTTTCCAACCTGACCATTGTTCAGAACGTCGGCAACTCCCAGACCAAGGGTGTGGAATGGGATCTGACCTGGGCAATGAACGACAGCAACAATTTGACCTTCGCCGGCTCCTATAACGACGCCGAGCTCAAAACTGATTTCTGGCGCACGAAGGATCTTGAAGCGGCGGGTGAACCTGCAAACGCACCAGCAGGAACGCCTATGCCCTACGTGCCGAAGTTACAGTTGACCGGTATCTGGCGGAGTAATTTTGAACTCGGCTCCATGCCCAGCTTTTTCCAGGCCGCCGTTGCTTACACCGGCAGCCGCTGGAACGATCTGGACACACTCAATGTTCCCGCCAGGCAGAAGATGAGTTCTTATACCCTGGCGAATCTCTCTGCCGGAATCGAACAAAGCAACTGGACACTCACCTTTTATATCAATAACCTGTTCGATGAACGGCCAGAAATCGATATTTCTGACCCGGGCTATGGTGGCTTATCTAACCTTCCCCGCCCACCCGGACATGTTTGGACCACCCAGACCACGCGGCCACGGTCCTTTGGTATTCGATTCGGACAGAGATTCTGATCTCATCATGAAAGACCGCGGCTGGGCGCAACCGGCCGCGGTTTTTTTGTGTCCGACATGCAACACCAAAAACATGGATATGGGTATTGTTCTCCTGCGGACAAACCCGCCTCTTTTGACTGTATAATCCCCCTCAGTAAACAAAGGGCCGTTTACACTGGGACTCACCGGCGCTGATAAAGACGGTAAATACATTCATATGGAAAATCCGGACAACATTAAAAACGCCTACAACCGTTCTGAACTGGACCTGTGCGGCACAGGTGATTTATTTGGCTCAGACACCGGAAAATTACCAACCGGGAACATGTTGATGTTCGACCGCATCACCGAAATTTACAAATCGGGCGGACTCCACGACAAAGGCTTTATCACCGCCGAGTTGGATATAAACCCGGACTTGTGGTTTTTTGCCTGCCATTTTGACAAAGATCCGGTCATGCCCGGTTGCCTGGGCCTTGATGCCTTGTGGCAGTTGTGTGGTTTTTTCCTCTCCTGGTCCGGCTGCAAGGGTAAAGGACGAGCACTGGGCTCTGGTAAAGTAAAATTTACCGGTCAGGTTCTGCCCACGGCACAAAAAGTGACTTACACATTGAATGTTAAAAGATTAATCGTCCGCAGACTGAGCATGATCGTAGCCGACGGCACTGTAACAGTAGATGGGCGAGTCATTTATACGGCGGAAGACCTGAAGGTCGGTCTTTTTCTGTCCACCGACAATTTTTGAAGGAGCACTAGATGCGCCGCGTAGTCGTAACAGGA